>JAABUQ010000283.1_pt1 | contig 116216 bp, 87 predicted proteins | sample 5560001 | NCBI WGS metagenome assembly JAABUQ01 (sample SAMN10711888, study PRJNA513371) | rock metagenome | isolation source: Antarctica rocks | place: Antarctica: Victoria Land, Finger Mt nord | collected 2015-12-18 | reverse complement strand
AATTGTAAGTTTTGATAATTCTTCGATGTATATTCTTCATGACTTCAAGAAGATTACAATAGCGAGTAGTTTCTTGTTATAAACATCGTAATTCTATTTGATTGACGAGAGTTTTCTCGAGAGATATGTTATTAAGTGTTACATGTCTTTATGCTCTTGACTAAAGCATACATCGATAACTAGATTTGATGCGTCGATTTCAATTCTACTTAGTAATCGTAAATCGTACATCTTTAGTATTGATTTCTTTAAGCATTCTAGCTTAAGATTCTAAAATGATTTTTCTTTTGCGAATTCTTATATTTATGGCGTATCCTTTTTCGTAAAATTCGTCAATGATATCGCATTAATAGAGTAGTTCTTGATGAACTTTCTATTGTAGTTTATAAAATCTAGAAAGGATTGCACTTTCTTGACATCAATAAGTGATTTTCATTCTCTAATTGCTTGTAGCTTTTTGGAATTTATGCGTAATTCGTGTCGTTTTACAACAAATTTAAGAAAGTCAATTTCTTTTTGATGAAATTCGCATTTCTTTAATTTAAGATGTAAGTTTCTCTTATTTAGACATTTTAATACTTTGAAAACATAACTAACATATTCTTTCAAGATTTTTAAGTAAATCATGATGTCGTTCAAGTATGTTATGACAAATTGATTCAAATGTTGTCGTAATGTATCATTAATCATTTTCTAATACGTTGTCGAGACGTTCGTAAGTTCGAACGACATTATCGTGTATTCGTATAGTCTATATCGTGTGCGAAAAATTGTCTTTTATTCTTTTCTTGCTTTCATTCTAATTTAATTGTACGCTTTTTGTAGATCTAGCTTGATAAAGTACTTGACTTCAAATAGTCGATCTTGAAGCTCGCTAATATTGAGTAGTGAATATCAATTCTTAATCGTAATATAATTTAGCTTTCGATAATCGACACATAAACGAAGAATTTCGTCCTTCTTGAATATAAAGAGAATCGAGTATCTTGTCTATAATTGGGATTTCCTAATAAATTTTTTCTTTTCATTTTTTGCTAGGTATTCGCGAAGTACTTCGAGCTTTTTCTTGAATAGAGCATATATAAGTTCAAACGTGAGTTGCTTGCCTAGTTTAAATCTAATTTCATAATCTTACAATTGATGTTTAGAAAGAGCCTTTGTCGTTTCCTCTTCTTGAAATAGATGCTCCCAATTGTTGTATATTCGTAGTACGTATTTTAGCGATTTCTTCGTTGTATCAAATAATTTAAGACTCTTAAAAAATTCGCAATTTTCTTCACTTACTTTGACTTTGTGATCTAACTAATCTTTGTCGATGTTTGTTGAATCGAATTGTTGTTAATCGTTTTTATACAAGATAACAAGTTCGTTTCTTGCGATCGAATTTCAACTCAATCTTTTATCTATTATTGAACGCTATCGATGCGTAGATTAAATGTGAATTGCGTGATCACATCGCTCAAATTTAAGTACTCGTATATTCTAGTCAACTTCTAGATTGTGCTACTTTAATCAAGACATTTCTAGAACGATATCGTAAATGATCATTTCCACTATATTAAAAATTAGTTTCTCATGATGTTGCTAAATAGCTATCGATAGTAATTTCGTTTCTTTGTTTACTTTTTCATTCTCGTCAAGTAATAAGTTTTTATCTACAATTATTAAGTTGTATGCGTTAGACTTCTTTTGAGTAGAATACTCTTTCTTCTTAACAAAAGCTCTAGTCATAAAATTATCTATCGCATCAAAATCGACCATTGCGATGAGTCGACGATCGTTGATCTTAATTGATGTGATAAAACATCGTGCGTATGCTATTGAGTTTAGTTGCTACTATTGGGCTAACATATTGCATTTTACTAGTATGCTCTTTATTAAAGAATTTGAACTTTTTCTTACTCTTGTGTTGCGACCTTTGCTTTAAGCGTCTATTTGCGCTAAGCTTTCTTCTATTGCTAGATTGCTAACTTTGACTTTCTAGAAAATCAATTGACTTCTTTCTTTTCTTTTAGATGAGTTTAGCATAAGTCGTCGTAGCAAGTTGTTCAACTAAGTGTCTTATATTTCTTTGCTTTCTCTATTCTTTGTCTAGATAGACTAACATTGTTTAGTTGTTGTTCGATTTCGTCAAAAATGTCTTTTTCTTTAGTGACGTCGCTTTCTAGCGCTTCCTCGCATTTGTTTACGATTTGATTGTTTTGTCTTTTCTTTAACGAACTAGCTAAAGTCTCGAGGTAATTCGTGATGTTTTCTAGGCATTCGTGGAAATTCTTCTAGTTATACTTTTCGTCGAAGTCGATAATTAAGCTATAAGATTTAATAGTCTTCTAAAGTGTTTGATTAACTTTTTGCGTAAATGCGAGTGCCTTGTTTAATAATGTTTTATCTAGAACTTTCTATAATTGATTTGAGTTCTCTACTAGATAGTAGTCGTCGTTCGATTTAGTTTTGAGGGCGTTCGTTTCTTTGTCAACTTGCTTTCTAATGTCGTCTTGGCTATCAAGTATTTCTCTTAACATAGCATTGATTTGTCGTGGAGTTATCAAGTTTCTTAAACGACAATCTCTTGCGAAGTGACTCGATTTGCCACATAAATAGTACGTTTTTTGAAATTTGTTATTTTGCTTTCCTCTAGAGTTCTTTTCTTTACGTCGTTGAGTAAAGTTCAATTCCATTAATATAGACTCGCAATAATCTAGGTTGTTGTACTTCTTGAAGTGATCTCTCTTTGCGTAATATTCGATCGTTGGTTCAAAGAAGATTTTTGCTCTCTTATGGGATTAATCGTATCGTTTTTTCATAGCTCTCTTATACAATTTGTCGTCTACGTCGATTGTTATCTTCACTAAGATTTAAATGATGTCGAATCTTGCGTCGCTGCGCATAAGTTCGTTCTTGACATTCTTCTTTAAGTCTCGCTTGAACATTGTCATTAGTGATGCATTGTTTCATTCGATTAGATTTGCGTATTTTTGAAATTTGACGACGTAGTTTGTTGCTAACGTTTTTTGTTATAGATGTTAAATGACTCGTTTCGTTGTCTATTTCTCGTTGAATATTTCGAATACTTGTCGCAATTCTTTCTTGAAAATATCGAAATTAATGAAGATTTCTTTTAGGTCTTCTTCATTCTTAAGATGCTTTCAAAGATTTGGCTTCAATTAATGCTAGACTTGTTTTCGAAGAAAGGTAGAAGTCAACAAGATCTTCTTATTTCTTAAAACGAGATAAAACGTAAAGTAAATCTTAATTTGCGTAATTCAATTCTTCAATTTAGTTCTATCTTTATAATATTTGTCTAGAGCATTGATCTTGATCTTTGATAAAATTTCTTCTTCATTGTCGATATTGTTGTCGTTATCGTCGATCTTTATAAATTTTGACACGAGTTGTTTTTCTTTTGTTGTAGAGCTAGTGCTTGGGATAGAGACGCGTTGACCTAATATAGACATCCTTAGGGTGTTCAAAGTGTTACGCTAGTACTTTCTTTGAAGATATTAGAGAGAGTTATGCTTCGAAGAGATTTGTAGACGTCTTCAAGCAATGCAAGCAATCACTTGGTAACAAGAGATTTGCAGCTTGGCAATCGTAACAATAAGTCAAGACTTAAGATAAGTTAAACACGATTTATAAGAAAATCGTGTTTAGGAGATCTATATACTAAAGAAGATTCTCCTTGCTCGCCATGCTCGCTATCGAGTACGTCGAACGTTGTTCGCTTTGCTCGCTGTCGAGCATGTCGAACACGTCGAGCACTGCTCGCTTTGCTCGCTGTCGAACATGTCGAGCATTGCTCGTTCGCCAAGTCGTCGAACATGCAAGCAGTCGTGCTTCGTGCTACATATTGCGCTGTAATTAACATATCACGCTGTTCCAAGCTTAGGCTCGTAACATATATCGAATATTGTTTGCTCAACTTGTTGTCGAACATGTCGAGCATTGCTCGCTTGTCAAGTCGTCGAGCATATAGATAATCGTGCTTCGTGCTATATGTTGCGTCGTAGATTATATATTACGTTATTTCGAGCTAGATTCGTAACAAATAGAATAATTTGTATAAAAGAAAACAAAAAGCGAGTTCGAAAAACAATTTTGTACAATTGCTTTACTTAATAATATTGATTGCAAAGTAGTTAACAAGTCATTAAATTTTCTTTTTGATAAATTGTATTATATAACGAAGTTATTTAGAAAAAATCTAATTTAAATCGAATTCGAATATTTTGTACTTTATTGCTTTAATATATAAATATCGAGAATTGTTAACAAGATATTGACTCAATATAATAATAATAGCAACAACAAAAACAATAGTTGTAGATATGCTTTAATTGTCGTCGATCAATTGAGTAAATTAAGATATAATAAAATAAATATAATTAATATTATAATAGAAGAGAAGAAAAATCGATCAAATGCGATAGTAATTAGATTGCGAAGAATATTATCTGATCGGGTATAGCGCTATCGGGCTAGCGGTTCTAGGCCCCACTAGCCCCCGCAAAACCAATTGTATTACTGATTCAATTGAGGCTGCGCAATCTCCCTGATGAGTTGCGTGGTTGACGGTCAAGACAGCCCCAAGTTCTTGGCCGCTCTTACAATTGTTCCCACTCCCGGCCCCTGGCAGCTGCCTTGGTACGAGATGACTAACACAGATCTTTGCTTCTGGCCGACAGTACTTTACTGAGCTGTCAATATGTCTTGACCCATTTCATCTTTTGCAGACCACCGTCGTTCGTCAGTACAGTTTAGTACATTAAACAGTACTTGAGCTAGGGCGGGAAAACCCAGACACCGAGATGCCGATGACACTGTTGTTCCGCTCGGGATAATATTCTCTCCGCCAAAAGCCCCCCTGACAGCTCCAAGGCCGTCGCTATATACGCCGTCGAGGGGCTCTGCGCCCCCTCTCCCAATGCTATAACAATCGAAGGCTTCTCCTTCGACATGCTTTCAACCCATTTCTCACCAACGTCGGTTCCCATCAGACTTTGCTACAATCCTCTTTCTTGGCTCCTTCCGAAATGCAAAGGCTTACAAGATCGTCCACCGTAGCAGCCATGGGCGTGGGCGTTGGCTTCGCGGCCTATGCAACCTTCAGTTACCTGCCAAACGCCGAGCGCCTTGACGACGGGTCCCCAAGACGGACCTTCACCGGCCAGATTGGCTTCCAAAGCCTGACCCTCGAAAGCGTCGAGCAGGTCAACCACAACGTTAAGCGGTTAGGATTCGCACTTCCCCAGAAAGACGCCGTTAGCGGTCTAACACTCAACTGTACATACCCAAGTTCACGAACCAGCCATGAGTTTCTAATTTGTATAGCTGACGCTCCGTCCGTACAGCTGCACTCCTCACATACTCTTACCCCTCCAGTCCTTGGGTTCCTGCTCTGCGCCCCTATTCCCCTATCAGCGACGTCTCCGATCCAGGCCACGTTGATCTACTCATTAAGCGCTACCCAAACGGTAAGCAAAGTAACTATATCCACTCCCTGGCTCCTGGACAAACACTATCTTTCCGCGGCCCGCTGGTCCACTACAATTGGACGCTCAACGCATATTCACATATCGCGCTTATTGCCGGCGGAGCAGGCATCACGCCGTGCTTCCAGCTCATTAGCGGCATCCTGAAGAATCCTGAGGGGAAGACGCGTATCACACTTGTATTTGGCAATCAAACGGATGAGGATGTGTTGCTGAAGAACGAGTTTGATGAGCTAAAGAAAAGCCATCCCGGGAGACTCCAGGTGGTCTATACGGTCTCGAAAGGTGAAGAGAAAGCAGGGTACAGGAGAGGATACATCACGAGGGAACTATTGAAGGACGTCTTGCCAAGAAACGACACAGAGGAGCGTATGAAGGTATTTGTCTGCGGTCCCCCGGGCCTGGAAGAGTCAGTGGCTGGGAAGAATGGATTCCTGGGCTTCGGTGCCACCGGCGGAATATTAGGAGAGTTAGGGTACGACAAGGGCATGGTGCATAGATTTTGATGTCAAGGAAACATGTGTACAGGCTGGGTTGGCAGGACAGCGGCGCTTACGTCGTGGTCCCAATGGAACACTTGTTTCACGATTTTAGTTGGCTTTGGTACTAGATATGATGGATATGATTCTCATCACGCAGACGAAGCTCCACTGAATACTTCGAAGCTAGTTAGGAAGACACAATGGCTACGCATTTGTTGCAAACTATCTATGCCGCACTGAAGGCCGCGGTCAGTCCTGCCCTCCTTTCGCAACTTATTATCATCCCATCCTTGTTTCCCGTTTAGAAGCTGATCGTGATCAAGGTATCGTGTCAGGTGAGATCGCCTAGTCAGTCGTCGATGCCCAAATGATTTGGAAGAATATCCCACACCCATTTGCTGCATCGAAGTGCGCGTACTAGCACCGCTTCGTTGCATGGAGTGCTATGGTCATTTCACGCTGTGGCACTGGAGATAGTCCTCGAGGTTGCAGTAAAATCAATCCGCTCTGAAGTCGCGGTCCTCCTCAGGCATTCACTCGGGGCCGAAAAGCCGTTGATAGCGTCCAGCACACTGCGAAGGTAATGGCAGTCGCTCAGTCTGACCATTCTTAGTCCATTGCCGTACACGCAGTCATCTTAGCGCTCGAATCCGACAAGCCTAGTGATATGGCCTTGGGCACGCATCTGGTGGCAAGTTTTGGGGCATACTTGGACGCTTGTTTTAACGCAACCCTCTCTGTAAAGCTCTTGGATTCACGCCTTTTGAGCATAGCATGCGCGGCATCGCATTGTGTAAGCTTTGTAGTGGAGGACGCATTCTCTAAGCAAGCCATGACAGGGTTCTTGTTGAACACCGTATCGACGTTGCTGGGAGCAGCTTTTATCGCATCCTGAGTCGTCGAAGCTCAAGATGATTTCATACTATATAACGATTCGACGAGATGGCTTCAACGAGACCCTGAGATAGATCAACTCTCAGGTATTAGGAATCCAAGGAGCTATCTATACGCCCTTTCCACCTAAGCACTTGAGACAATGTTCAGAGACCGACGACTGAAACGATCAAGCCGCCAGCGACCCTTGTAAGTGACATTCCAAGCTATCGAGCACTTCCTCAATTTTGTAAGAGCCGGAACCCAAGGTGCCCACCTTCTACTCTATGTCGCGTGACGTTCATCGTTTTCGCTCTCAGAGGGCCTGAGACTCATATGAACTAAGCAAGCTTGGAGCTGACGATCTTGTTAGCAGGACTAAGAGATCATTGCGGTTGCTTATTCACAAATCGCATCCATGACAATCATTAATGGAGGCCGAGTGGTACTGCTTCACACCAACGCATGTGTAGCAGAGCATAGTGGGGTAATTCTTTCTTGAGACTGGAGTCGAATCGTTTATGTGATCTGCCCGGAGGCGCACGCAAGCGATGGCCATTTAGCTATGTGCTGGGCTTTCTGACGCAGCGATTGGCGGATGTGTACATTAGGAATGTACAATTTGCTTGCAGCGCGGGCTCCTCCAAAAATCTCGATGGCCGCTGCTTTAAGAGGTTTCTCGAGCTGTGCTAGAGTCACAATATCGAAAAGTCACGTGCTTCAGGACTGTCGAAGTGCTCGTCCGGACCTGACTTCAACAACGGTTACCGCCGATCAGAGTTGGGACAATGAGAGCGAGCCGACAGGTGATGCAATGTGTATCGCGTGGCGGACCATCGCTTGATCAAATCTTCAATGTTCCCGAACGCGACTGGGTTCGCCAACACTTGTCTGCCTTGACATACGTTTGCTGGGGCTTCGACTCGATAAGTTGATGCACGGCCAGATTCGGATTCTTCTGGAACAGGAACAGTGTGTTCGCAATGTAGCCAGATCACTGTTTTCCGAGCTCTGTCTGGAGCTCTTCCTCCTGAACGCATGGGATCGAGGTTGCAGGCACGATCATGACAGCCAAGAAAAGGATGGGTCAGTGTCAGAAGGATGGCTCAAGATGCGAGACCGCAACGGTCAGATATGAATGGTGTGGAGAAGCCCTTGATAGGCTGACTGTATACGGAGTTAAAGGACACAAGCATCACAAAGTGCGACGCGGTGTCAGGCCAGGTTAGTTGTGCAACACACATAGCTTTCAGCCCGGACCGACAAAGGTCGCATTCTGAATGTAAATCTGACGCCGGGCTCGATGCCACAACACTTGCTAGAACACATGCGCAGCGATCTAGAGCATGATATCTTGATGGTCTTGCAGCGTCCTTCTGGATGTCGAGGTGAGAAAGCTCGAAATTACCGAAATTCTCGGCCTTGGGTCGATGAGATGTCTCGACTTCACGTTAGCGTATGGGACTGGTAGAGACTTTGAGCGTGTTATGAAGTCGGGACTGGGCCAAATGAAAAGACGTGTCGCTAGGACGAATTTTAGAGATCTTGGGGGCCCTACGACACACTAGAAGGGGGTGATCGAGTAGAATCATCGTTTCCTCGTCCGCGGTCGAATCGTAGGACCATTCCCCCGAGTGTAGAAACTGGCAGTCTGAGTAGTTACAATTCCGGCGGCGAACAAGTTGGTGTGCTTCTCCTTGATAAGATTAACAACAAAGTGTTTTCTTACGCTTCTGTTGGATTCTTAAACACTTTGACGATTTAACTTCTTGACGGTCAGGGCTCAACACGCGAAGATTGAAAGTAACGGTGCGGAAGCCAAGGTCTTTCTCTTCATCAATAACATTGATCTGCCCACTACCTTCGTGGTCAGGCCTCCAAGGTACCCTCGGGAACATGATGCTCCGCCAAGGTATTGACCGGATATGTCTGCTTCTCTGGCTAGTGGTGATCAGCATGTCGCTATACCGATATTTGACAAACTCCGATGCGTATAAATGCGGTGCTCTTCTGACTGGAGATTGGACCGATCCTCCAGCACAGTGGCAGCCCCCAGGGTGCTTGTTGCACGAATACCACAGCAGGGACATGACCACATGTTTTCAAGGGAAACTCGCCTTCGTCGGAGATTCAACCGTTCGTGAGGTCTTTTGGGCGATGGCCGAGAAGTTGGACGCGTCCGGAACAGGGAGAGCTATACATGGGGCCTACAAGCACAGCGACATCACTTTCAATATGGAAGGGGTTGAGCTAGACTTTGTCTGGGACCCTTATCTCAATAGCTCAAAACTGAATCATATTCTCGAATCGCAGAGATCCCATGCGGCAAAAGAGGACAAGGCCTCGGTTCTTCTTATCGGTGGAGGATTGTGGCATGCTAGGAATTTAGGGGACGTCTCCACGAAGGCATTTGGCTCGGCCTTCGACAGGATGGTGGTCAACTTGCGAAAGCCCGAAGGATCAATGCTCCCTTTCGTCAATTCACACATCTCGCGGCCGAACGTCGAGAATTTGCTAGCCATTGCTCCGGTTCGAGTGCCTCAGTACCGTTCTTTGTCTCCAGATCGGGCTGCAACTCTCGCTCAGAACAAGATCAACCCCATGAATGATTATTTAAAGCATCTGTCAAAAGACCATGGCTTGCCTGTCGTGTGGAGCTACTCTGCAATGACGTGGGAGGAGCCGCTCGCTTTTCAGAAGGATGGCCTACATGTTGTCCATAGCGTAGCCACCTTGCAGGCTGATATTCTCTTGAATCTTAGGTGCAATGCGAAGCTGTCAAGTCGTGGATCGTATCCAATGGACAAAACCTGCTGCAGTGCTTATACTCAGCCGAATTGGATTCAGCGAACTTTTCTAATGTGCTCGCTCGGGCTCCTCCCTCTTGTCACTGCTATCGCAGCAAAGGGTAAGCCAAGACAACTTTACTCGTATAAGATTTAGGCTGAATGTGCGGTCAGAGTCCCGCCGCCGTACTTTTCTGCCCTCAAGGAAGGTGTCGTACGCGTTGACGGTAATCGCCCTTGCAAGCGGCTATTGTTACTACGCCGATCGTACTCAGATCTTCAACAAGCTGCACAAACGATATTCCCCAGCTGAGTTTCGGGCCATGTGCCTCGGGACGCTCGTCCTCGGCATACTATCAATCCGTCAATCAGTGCAGACTGTAGTAGTACAGGGACAAAGGTCTACGACTAAGAAGATCGATCAACTATTCCTGTCCAGGGACCAGACAGATGAGTGGAAAGGATGGATGCAATTCCTCATCCTCATCTACCACTATACCGGCGCTTCAAGGGTGCTTGGAGTCTACAAAGTCATCCGGATCCTGGTGGCATCGTACCTCTTCATGACCGGCTTCGGTCATACAGCGTACTTCTATCGGAAAGGCGACTACTCATTGCGCCGTTGCGCCGCCGTTCTTCTTCGGATTAATTTCTTGAGTTGCGTACTACCATACGTTATGCGTACAGACTACCTTTTCTACTATTTCGCACCTTTGACCAGCTTTTGGTACGTGATTGTCTATCTGACCATGCAAGTAGGACACGCGCATAACCAATCCACCAAATTTTTGATTGGTAAGATCGTTGTATCGGCACTCCTTGTCACGGGCCTAATCCGAGCTCCTGGCGTTCTCGAAGCGATATTCTTGCTTCTCGAGAGATCCGCGCGAATCCATTGGAACGTGACCGAATGGCGGTTTCGGGTACATCTTGACAACTATATCGTCTATGTCGGCATGCTCTCAGCGATCGCGTTCATGAAGATATCTGATGGCCTGCAAAGCGATACTGACGGAGCCGCAACGGTAGTCCGCGTGTTCAATCGCCTACGTACGGTGGCGCTTGTCGCTGCCTGTGTGACTTTGCCGGCGTACTGGGTGGCCGTTGCAAGCATCACGGAGAAATCCGAGTACAATTCATGGGTGCCATATCTCTCATGTCTATCCATCCTTTCATTCGTCGTTCTGCGGAATTGCAGTCGACACTTGCGGAATTTCTATTCCTCGATATTCGCCTGGCTGGGCCGACATAGCCTAGAGACTTTTACATTGCAGTTCCACATCTGGCTGGCAGCGGATACTAAAGGTATATTGAGTCTGGGCTTCGAACCCTGGCAGGAATTCGTCCCGATCACGATCATCTTTCTTTGGGTCAGCTGGCAAGTCGCGAGTGCGACGAACGTCATCACCTCCTGGCTTGTTGACCCGAAAGCAGACAGGCGAGACGTTGAGATTGAAGATTCAATGTCTGACATGGAACTACCCCGAACAAAGAGCAGGGATAGCATGTCGTCCTATGGCCAGATCGATAAGGCACTTACGGTGTCCGCTAATGGTATATGTAGGGTGTTGCGCGAGAAGCTGACAGTCCGACTGGCGCTTATTCTGACAGTTCTTTGGCTCTTGAACCTCGCATATTAGCTGAAATGACATTGGCAGAGAGTAGTGGGGTCGCATAGTGGATTCGCATCGCCGTAACGGCTGAGCTTTATATAGAAGAACACTCTAAAGCTTCGATTCTTGCATCGTATCGCTGAATGACTCATCGCCAGTAAAATGCCAGCCCCTTTCTGCTCCACCCTTCAAATGCCTGCAGTCTGCGTTGAGCACACAGTCCCAGCCCCCGTTTACCCCTTTACCATTGACCCAATCAATATATGGTATCTCCTTGTCGTCGCTTAACCCATTGACAACCTCATGATGCCGACGCACGCTTGCCAAGTCCCGCCTTTCGAATCTTGTGATCCCAGCAGTAAAGGTCTTGAAGTCGTCGTCCTGAAAGTCAGACGGCATATGCCCGGTCAGAACCCTGCCAATGGCGATCAATGGCGCAGCGTGAGTGCATATTGCTATCGCAACCGGGTCGTTGCCCGATTCAGAATCCACCTGCGAGATGATCTTCGACAGCACGAATGCACAGCGCGTGTGGAGTTGCGGGATGGACTCGCCGGACTCTGAAGGGTAGCAGGAGGCACTGTAGGTTTTCGAGAGGGATGGAAAGAGAGGCGACAGAATCGACGGAAGCGCGGGCTTAGGCTGCGAGAAGGGCGCACGGCCGTACCATTCTCTAGAAAATGTCAGTGTGGCGCTCTGAGCAACAAAGACATTAGATGAACAAACCCTAAGCCATTATCTGCTCTGATTCCCAGGCCTAGCTTCTCGGCCGTAGGTCGTATGGTTTCGAGGCAGCGGTAGTAAGGACTACTGTAGACAAGTGCTATTGGTGGAAGCACCGCGGCGAGGGCGACGGCAAGCTGATGCGATTGTTGCACGCCATAGGCGACGAGGGGCGGGTCTGCTGGGATGCCGGTTGGAGAGACGATGTTGGAAGTGTAGACGCCGGTAGATGCGTCAAGGGAGTAGGTGCCGCGAAACTACGGACATCGTGAGAAAGTGTAGTCATAAGCATAACGCATTGAAGTCAATCAAAACCATCAGAGCTAGAAGGGGAGAACAGAGACACGTACGCCATGTCTCGAAACATATATGGTCGTGACCACCATATTTCCGTCAATGGAAGACCAGGATCAATCTCTTATCTTATCGGCCCAAGTCCAAGAATCAAGGAAATTAGACGCGGAGAATTTCTAGGCGAGCGACGTGGCACGTGTTGATGCCAACGCGCATTTTGCTTATCCGGACATCAATTTTCTCCGACTTGTTGCCGCAGGTAAAACTGATTCCAGCAGTCTCCCTGGACTGAGCGAACATGGAGCCCTTCATGTCTGTGGTCTTCATCAATCGTCGTCGTGTCTTGTGACTCGAGCCCCAGTCTTAAACAAAACCCCCCCCAGCAATAAGTCTAAAGTCCAGCCAGAATGCATAGCAAAAAGGTCTCGGCTGCTAATGAGGAGCCTCCAGAGACTGGACTCTCAACAGGTCAGTCATGACTCTTCCAGGTTCATGTTGCGCAACGATGTTGTGCCCTTTCAATTTGCTCTTGATTCTTCCTATTGAGCGTCTCCCTTGACATGGTTCCACCATTTCATGAGCACGGCAATGTTTCGTTTTACAATTTACTGAAGCTTTCCCGTATGGCACAATCTATGCAGAGTTTAAACAAGCTACAGTAGATGTGCTCTATCCTCTGCTTTCTGCATGTACTTGTCACCAACGCAACGGTCGCTGCCAAGACCTTTATATATATGAACGTCGTGGTCCGACTTACTGACGGTCATGAAGCAAACCTAGTCACAATCACCGCCGAGCCAGAAATTCTTTCTCCTCGAAACAGCCCCGAGCTCAACCAAACATCGCGTCCTGCGGGCACAAATCGACAACATCCAGCAAATGTAGCAAAGCGTCTGTCTGGGCGTCCAGCCCCGAATACTTCTTTTCTGGGTAGCCTGGAAAGCCTGTCATCAGCCAAGCTCAATGCACAATCTTCCGATAGCGCTGCTGATCGTGCTGAGCATAAGCAAACTAACAAATTTCGACAGTCCCCTAGTTCGAACCACGTGCTTTCTCAAGTCAGGCATTGGCTGCATCAGGAGAAAGCCAGGAGAGTTGCGCATCATGGAGGGGCAAAAGATGGAGCGGCAAAAGGTTCTACTGCCACGCATGCTGCTGGCTCATTGCTCGACAAGATTCATCGTCATGCTCCTGTGCACCGCAAATCGCATCACAGGAGATCGTCGTCCGAGCTCTCTGATGGTGCTCAAGCTTTGGAGAAATTAGAGCAGATCCTTACAGAGGGGCTGCACTTAGACGAAGCCATCCCAATGGAGGACAGAAGATCTTCGTATTTTCCACGTAGAAAGTCGTCGAGGTTGTTGTCTCGGAAGCGATCAACTATCGGGGGATCGTCAGATACAGATCATCGAGAATTTGAGGATCTTGTGCCTTCGGCTGATGTTGTACTCGATAATTCGAAAACTCTTGGTTACAGCGGTGGTGCTGCGACCTCTGTGATCAATCTGGCTGATCCTAGCAAACGCGCAAAGAGAGAGAAGGAAGCTTGGTTCCAGTTCAAGACCGAGATTGTGCGTTTGGCGCACACTCTGAAGCTTAGAGGCTGGCGTAGGGTGCCTATTGATCGTGGGGGAGATATAGAAGTTGTCCGCCTCAGCGGTGCATTGACGAATGCTGTTTACGTCGTTTCTCCGCCGACTGACTTACCGCCTCCGACGCCAGACCCTCGGAGTAGCACTTTGTCCGTTGCCTCCAAGCGAGCTCCATCGTAAGTTCTTTACCTGCGGAACCGCGCAGCGTTCACTAACGAGTAGCAGAAAATTGCTCCTTCGTATATATGGGCCACAAACAGGAGATCTGATAGATCGTGAGGTTGAACTGCAGATCCTGAAGCGCCTTGCTCAAAAGAGCATTGGCCCGCGTATGCTTGGGACCTTTACGAATGGCAGGTTCGAGCAGTACTTCAATGCTCGCACGTTGACCGCTCAAGATATACGGCAGCCAGGAACTTCGATGCAGATCGCCAAAAGAATGCGCGAGCTGCACGATGGTATCGACTTGCTTGAGGAAGAGATATCTGCGGGACCATCCATCTGGCAAAATTGGGATAAATTGGTCCAACGGTGCGAAGAAATCATGCGCTGGATTGACCAAGAAACGAGCAAGAGCGAGCAAAAGCCCATGAAGCCGCTTTCAGAAGCCTGGATGAAGCGAGGCTTTGTATGTGGAGTCCCGTGGCCAATTCTCAGACAGACGGTCGATCGCTATCGCACGTGGCTCAGTGCTCTCTATGGAGGTTCTGCCGCCATAGCTCGCGACCTGATATTTGCCCACAATGATGTAAGTGAATTTCCATAGGGCCGCCTTGTGACCTGTCAGAGAAGCTGATTGTTATCAGACGCAATATGGCAACCTCCTTCGCCTTGAGCCAGGCGGAGAATCACCGCTACTTATACCCGCCAACGAGCACAAACAGCTAGTTGTCATTGATTTCGAATATGCATCAGCTAATGTACCCGGTCTTGAGTTTGCGAATCATTTTGTAGGGTCTATGTTGTTGATTAATTGCCTATGCGCTAATCTGTGATAGACCGAGTGGTGCTATGACTACCATGAGAAGGAGAGACCGTATGCACTTAAGGCCGACTGTTACCCTACTCAAGAAGAGCAGAGACGATTCCTCGATGCCTATGTCCAGCATCGACCTTTTCCGTCACAGCCATTCTCGCCGACGACATCAGCTACGCCGTCCAAACCGGGAGGAAGGAACTCGATCTCATCATTCGTCCTCGACAGCCGAGCGCCGCCAGCTCAATTCAATGAAGATGAGAAGCGTAGAGAAGAAGCTAAAGAGGCAGAAATCGAGCGCTTGATGCGCGAGACTCGATTATGGCGAGTCGCAAATTCAGCATTCTGGATCGCTTGGGGAATCGTTCAAGCAAAGGTCCCCAGTTTTGATGAATTTTGTACTGATAGCAGGCGTAACAAAAACCGGAACTCACCTGAGGGCATGAACCCACAAACTCATGAAGACGCCAATCGCCTCGACTCTGATCCGTTAACCACGGACACAGTCCCTTTGGCCCAGGATGCCCACGACAGACGGTCCGAAGGATTGACAGCGGAAACTTTGGCAAATGGCATGGAAGTGCCGAATGAAGAAGACGACGATGAAGGATTTGACTACCTGGGGTACGCTCAGGAACGCGCAATGTTCTTTTGGGGCGATGTGCTACAGCTCGGCATTATGAAGAAAGATGAGCTTCCTCAAGCGTTGCTGGAGAAGATCAAGATTGTTGAACACTAGCAATAGCCGCTCTGAGGTCCGATCTGCCACCGGTGGCCGGGTTTGTGGCTTAAAGTAAGCCATGGCCAGGTCTTGCTGAGCTATTTTGACACATGTTTAGTAACGAGAAAAGACACGAGGCGGAAATACTCATGTTTCTAATTATGTTTTATAGGCTTCTTGCTCAATGCGTGTTCTGCTATGCGAATGCTGATACTCATAACAAAACCATTCACCTAAGCCTAGGATAATTGTCCCGTGATGCCGTTGCTCAAACCAAAACGACGTCTTCGTGGCGTCTCGTCTTTCCTTTTCCCTTTCACATTTGCCTCCATAGGGTGTTCCTTCTCCCATCTCTCATCGGACAGGTATGTCTCAACAGCTACCTCAACGTCATAATTTGATTGCCTAAGGTATAAAAGTGCAATTTCGTAGCTGATTGACAGGCGTAGAAGCGCAATGATCAGCTTTGGCCTCATGTAGAAGGTATCTCAACACACAGAAACTCACTCAGCAATTTTGCAAGCCACCATCCACTTCCTTACTTTGCCCTTCCTTATCTCCTCTTCTTCACTCTCGAGCGGTTTCGGGCTCAAGCTGACGCCTCCCTTGTAGTATTCTCCGGGTATCAAGATAGTCTTCCTTGCCGCTAGTAGATGGTCCGCCCACAGTCTGTTCTTCTGTCGCAACGCGTCCGGAGGAACGCCGTATCGTAGAGACAGAGACTGTATAGTGTCTTGCGCTCGATCTAGGAAGTGGAGCACATCTTCAGCAGGCTGGCCGTTTGGCATCTTTTCTGAAACCTCATGCATTGAGGAGACTGGGGTATACGGCGGGGGCTCTTCGGGATGGATCAGAGAGGGAGAGTGGCGTGGCGAAGGAGGAGGTGAGTAGGCGGGCGGATCGCAGAGGTCGGAGTGCAGGCTGGGTGGGGCACTCGAAGTCTGGCAGAAAGGACCTAAGGCCCTGTTAGTGGTGACACTTGGCGCCCTGCTCGTAGGAGGGGACACAGTAGGTGGCAAATCGAGGATTTGTCTATGCTCCGCTGCAAGTCAGTTTGCTTTCCGAAAACTGTAGACATATAGCAGTCCTCATACAGCTATACAGTTCCCACAAATAATGCGACCGCAACAGTCCAGCCGGCGGTCCTGTGCTAGTAGTTTCTCCGTCTTTTCATCGTACTGTGGCGGGATGACCGAAAGGAGGTTTGCGCAGGTACAGCATGCTTCCGACTTCGATGCTGACATGGCGATTTCAGGGTAATCGAAGCGAATGAAGTACCCGTTGGAAAATCCAAAGAATCACAGTCAAGTCTAGTACTCAAGGATGATGTACGATACACCGATGATACTCTCTCCAGGAGGTTAAAGTATTCCTCTTATCAGACCTCGGCGCTTTGATAAGGGCTTCGCCCCCAAGCGCGCCGGTCCGTCGTTCTGCCACTAGCGCCGTCCACCACTATCTTTTCTACTTTACGCTTCTAAAATTCCTTTTTCGACAATTTCTGCAACTCACTTCCTTCTGTCACAAGCTACGACTTCGAGGTACGTTTCAATCATTGCGACTTCAGCACAACCGTTGGCGGCCTTCGAAATGTCTCTGCAGACTTCCTCTTGGAGGCGAGCTTTACACATCTTTCCCTCGGCCATGGGCTAAAGAACCCTCCCTTCCGGGAGGGCACTCTTACTACTCTTCGCTGACCATCGGAATTTGTGCAGACACCTCATCTCTCTAGGAGTTGAGAATCTCAGCCTTGACGACCGTTGTTCCAAGCCAAAGCTCCTACGTTGTTACACCGCTGTAATGGTCAAAACCAGTGTCCTGAACGATGCCCTCAACGCTATCAACAACGCCGAGAAGGCCGGCAAGCGCCAAGTCCTCATTCGACCCAGCTCGAAGGTCATTGTCAAATTTTTGAGCGTCATGCAGAAGCACGGTACGACCTCTCCCAGTCCGTTTGCGCCTGTGTTCTTCTACATTATGACTCCGAGGTCCTGTGGCTGGTCCACCACCAGTACATCTGCAAACTAAGGAAGAGCTGGAACACTCGATTCGGGCTGATAACTAGGCAATGGTCTCGCAAACATACATCCCCTACGACCTTTGCCCTTTAAGTGTCCGATAAATTTTCTGCGACGGTTCTTACACGTTCTCTGACTCTAGCTGATGTCTACGTTTAAATTGTCGCGAAATACCTCTGCTAATCGGTACTGTCATCATCACAGGCTACATCGGCGAATTCGAGGAAGTCGATGACCACCGTTCCGGCAAGATTGTTATACAGCTAAATGGCCGGTACGCTACCATCATGCGTAGTGCAAACAGGAAGATCCGCTGATGGGTGTGACAGTATCAACAAGACTGGCGTCATATCCCCACGCTACAACGTCCGCATAGTCGACTTCGAGAAATGGGTTGTCAAGCTCCTACCTTCGCGTCAATTCGGGTACATTGTGCTCACCACGAGTGCGGGGATCATGGATCATGAAGAGGCGAGGAGAAAGCACGTTGCAGGGAAGATCATCGGGTATGAGTTCGACTTAATTGCCTTGAAAGCCTAGGACTAACTCTCTCTCAGGTTCTTCTACTAGATAGCATTGCTAGATATGCACTTCAAGTGTGATACCAGCAAAGCCCCATAGATTAGCAATGTCAAAAGCTTGTTCTATTTTCCGGCAAAGACAACACTGAGTGACGCCGTGCCTATTCTTCACTATTTACTAGGCTGCCGATGATAACGTATCGTATCTGAAGACTACCGCCAGGAAGCCGTAGTTGCCCATGCACTTACCTCTCCAACGGGCTCCAAGACTTTCATGAAGAATCTTGGGCCTAGGCCAGTTCCATTGCATATGGTACATGAAGCCCTCGAATGATGACGAAGCGGGGCAGCGTCCCCTGGAGTTCGTCCAGCCTGTCCGAGGTGGGACAATAATACGAGCGCGCTACAGCTAGGCACAAAGCGTTTGGAATCCAAACCCAACGATATATATAGCACCGAAATACCGCAGCTCCGCGCTCGATGCTCATGCTATCGTACACACTCTAGCCGTCATATCTCTACTAGCGGTGCCTGAGCAGCCTGTTCCGGTGCCTGCGCCGCTGCTCGCTCTTGTTCCCTCGGCTGGGTCCCGCTAGTAGCACTGCCCTCAGCCTCCGCTACTGACGGATCCTCCCTCCTAGCCGCTGCCTCTTCCTCTCTCCTCGCCGCCTCTTCCCTCTCCCTAGCCTCAGCCTGCCTCACCGCCTCCGCCGCATCCCTGGCTGCGATATGGCGCTCACCGAACCCCGGAACCAGACTCCCAACGAAAAGAGCAACGGCCCTTTCGACGCTGCGGAATTGTTCGCGCAGAGTGCCAAAATTCCGGCGGGCACGCTCCTCCAGCAGTCGAGCTGCCGTTTCCTGGGGCGTGGGCTCGCCGTTGCGGTTCAGTGTGTCGTTGGCCCCTGCACCAAGAGCGTTGGGTGGAGGTGCTGGTCTCTGAGCGATGATTGGGTCGTTGCCTGCTACCAGGCCTTCTATGTGTCTTCGTAGCGGGTCCCAGACAGCATGGACGAAGGGTCGAAAGATGCCTGTTTGGGCGATGAAGACCAGGAAGGCGATGCCGCCAAGTAGGAAGGCACGACGTGAGCTGCCGCCTGCGGTGAAGAAGTAGACGAAGCCGAAAAGGCGGATCAGAAGCCAGATATGGCCACCAAGGGGAAGGAGAAGGCGGAGGAGGTCTCGGGCTTCGTTGGCTTGTGCTTGTGCTTGGGCCTGCGGCTGCTGTTGGGCTGGTGCTCCGTCTACAGGAATAATGCGAGGTTGCGGTGCACGGGCTCCGTTGTTACTGTTAGTCCCAGTAGATTGTGCGAGTGGTGCATGGTGGTTGTGATGGTGCGTGATGAGTGGAAAGCCTACGTTGCCACGAGGCTGCATGTGCCAAGCTGTGCTGAAAGTTCCCGAAGGCGACACGAGTAAAGCTTGCGGGCCATTGGGAGATGAAAGGATGTAGACGGACGAAGCTGCATTACCGTTCAGAGGCATCATTTGAGCGGGAGATGTTGCCGGTGCTGCCTGTGCGTTGGGATTCTGAGAGATTACTTGCAAGAGCATGCTGTTAAGGCTTGCTCGTAATTGATCTGCTTGCACAGATAGACTTTCGAGCCGAGTCCGTAACCTGTTCTCGAATCCTGGTGTCAGATTGATGTTTTCGATGTTTCTTAACATTGTCCGCGCATTCTCGAAGACTGACGGAGCTGGCGCGGTGCCGCGTGCCAAGGCATTTTGTATTGCGGTCATTTCTTGCTCGAGCATTCGAATTTGCATGGGATTGGGTGCTCCCGGCGGCCCAGGGCCTGGAGCTTGGTTTCCGACAGGCCCTGAAGAAGCTGCTGGTAGTAATTGCGTTCCAATTGCAGGACTGGGTTGTTGGAGTCCGAGATTCACAGGGGTTGGCACTCTTTGTAGGTTCGAGTTCAGACCAGATACGGTTGACGTACTTTGAATGACCATACGCCAGCTCTCGCCGTTCGGTCCCTGATTTTCTTGTACGACGGTGCCCGTAGCAGGGAAAGGGACCTGCGGATTGAGTGGATTACTGAATGTCGTAGGCGTTGTGGCACCTTGCCTGAGTGTATCCGAATCTTCAGTCACACTTTGCCCTGTCGCGTTCCCACCAGCTCCTTGTTGACCCGCCGCGGATCTTGCCTGCTGTTGTTGCGCAACGACCTGTTGGAAAGATGCGGGAGCGAAATTCTGCTGCTGCGCGTTGTGCAAGTGATACTGGTTACGCATCCCTTGTGTCGTCTGATGATTCCCATGCGTAGCAATTTGAGCGCCGATTTGCTGGCCCAGCATTTGAAGGTGGTTCTGCAAAGCGTTTTGTATGTGCGGAGGGAATGGCGTTTGCGGAACTGGTGGTGCACCATGTGGACCGACTAGATGGGGCATGGACGGCATATGTGGTACCCCTCTTTGGCCGCCTGGAACAGCCTGGTGATGCAGAGCAGCCGTCATCCCCCCGTTCCGCGGGACATTCGGATGGAATGGCCCATGCGAATTGGTGACTGGTGGCATGGGGGCCGTGGTGTGGTTCTGGTGGACTGTAGACGGCGGTAGAACAAGGTGCAGCGAAACTTCCTGAAGAGTATTGATCTAAAGCGTGGTCAGCTGATTTCAAAACCGAAGCGCGTGAAGACATACCGCCTCTTGTGTCAAAACGTCTCTGAGGGTTACGGTATCTTGAATGAGAGGCCTGCCTCGGTAGATGAGGCGCTGCCTCTCAGGAGCAGGCTTCGTTGGGATCGCATGGCATATCTTAGCTTTGAGCTCTGCTACTGTGGTCGAGGCCGAGCAGTCCTTGAACGTGATCTTATTCGGGACTTCGGTAGAGGGTGACAGTATGTGAAGCGTTATATGCTGTGAGGGAGTGGATGGAGGCCGGTCGCTTGAACCGCCTTCCATGACAGCTTAGAAGGGATACGCTGCTGTAGAAGTGATACTGAAGGGCCAGTGAGGCTGTAAAATGACTACCAAGGTCATTCGGGCGTATCGACGGAGGTTTCGCAAGCTGATCACACCAGACGCAGTAGCAGGGTATTCGTACCAGTAGTCGTTCCTCTGAGCCATGCAGTCGATCTGGCGACTCAGGTACTTGTACACTAAGGTACTAGGGGCGGAACAGCTCCGTCAGCCCTCCAAGGCTTTCTCGCCATAGAAGTCAATCAATACCTTACATGTACCTTATTCTTCAGACATAGCTTACACATAGTAACGGCTAAAGTACATCCCGTACGACCCCATACTCTCATAACGCGATGCTGTCAGTGTTATAGCTCTCAGTCTGTTATGTATGCAGGCTGTTTGTACCCCTAGTTCTTACCTATTTTGACCGTATTGGTAATGAATGGCAGGACTTGCACCCCGGATGATTTCACTCGATCCAGGCATGTCTCAGTGCTCGTTGATACCGATGTTGATCTTTTCTCCTTTGCGTCCCTCGATGGACCCACCCGTCAAGTATGGTCGCCGTTGGCCAACGAGTGTTTCCAATCCCCTACGTTGCTCGAGTAGTGATTCATCAGCGAGATAAGGCTTGCAGTGTGCTTATGTGACACTCTACTACAGAACAGTGGGTGAGGAACAATACTTCCGATCCGCACGGTCTACGTAGCTTCTTGCTACAGCCAAATATATCGAGTATCGGTCAGTCAGAGAGCACGAATCCTCACTACTGGCTTGCCGCTCAAGTCAATCCTGGTAGCCCCCCACCGTTCGCTCTTGGTACACACGACGACAGATGTCTTCGATGCATAAACATCCCGTCTTCGGGACTTTTTGTTTCTCAGATAGCGTTACAGGTGCAGCTCGGTCGACAATCACGGCAGGAACCTACATCATCGCGCGCCATGATTGGCTTCAACTCTCCGTTCAAAAGCGCACGTACCGGGACAAAAGGAAGACCTCACCCGGGGGATTCCATCCTGATTTTCACATCTTTGATCGCCGCTTCGGGATTACGCGATCCACTGGATGGTCATAAAAGGGGCCGCTGATGCCTTGAGCATGTCGTCCTCTTTCCCCAACATTCTTTGCATCGTCGCAAGAGCAGCTGCCCGGCCTATTCCATACGTTGGCATTGTACTCGTTTTAGGAGCTCATCGACTGCAATGAATCCAGTATGCCTCGTCGAACCCTCCCGTTGGATTACCGAGCGGGTAAAATGGACGTTTGACAGCTTGAATTCTCGAATCTGGGCTTCCATTGGTCGTTCAGCCCATCATACTGTCGTCAATACAACTGTTCACCATTCCTTACCACCGCATGGGATAGCTACCAGTACTTTGACCACATGCAGAGTATTCATTTCCTTCGCGATCATCATTGCGCTGATCAATGTCGGCGGTTGGCCGCCTGTGCAGTGATCTGAATTTATCTGTTCTGCCAAAGTCGAGCTGTAAAAGCCTTTGCGAATGATTGCTTGAATAAGACACCAACCTATTCGAGTCACGCTGAAAGAGCTTACAATATGAAGAACTAGTCTCGAGATCTCACACATATCGAACTATGCCTGCAGGACACTGTGATGATGAAATCGCGCTAAGAGCAGCTGAGTACAGAACGCGAGGAAGCGCATAATGCAGACCAACATTTACTTCAATTGACCGGCGGATGCCTTTTGCAAGGATAGCCACACTGGCGTGGCAAAAGTGAGATCTTCGAGAAGCGTGCCAATGGTCTTTGCAAAGGGCCACACCACGCGCATCATCTCGCGCCTGGAGTGGTACTATTTGGCGAGTCTGTCTTCGAATGATTACACTGTCAACAATCAGGCATTATGGATAATCGGACGATCCTCGCACAACGGTATCAAATGACTGACATATCCCCATGATCCCTCTTAATCCTTCAAAATGTCCCTCAGAGTCCGGTATGTGATCATCTTAAGCCCTTGTCCAATTCAGTAGCTTTGAATGAATCAACACTTGATCCATTGCTTTCGTCCTAACCAAATAAATTCAGATCTCACAGAGACGACCTTCCGAAGACTGTCGCTACAGCAGGATTGAACGGGCATGGACTTGTCCCTTTATCCCTCGAACGTGGACCTTACAAAGATTCCTGCTCTGGACCCACCTCCTGGAGTTACTCCTGACTTTGTGGATCCCGCGACAAGGGCAAACCTCACACTTGTATCCTGCGCCGGTATCGTGGCAGTGATGATTTTGTTTGTCATGTTGAGGATGTACACCAAGATATACGTCATACAGACAACTGGTTGGGATGACTGTAAGCAGATCCGGCCCTTGTCGACCAGAAACATATATGTAGCTACTAACATGACGGACATAGACATATGTATCCTTGCTTCTGTAAGGTAGCATGCAACGACTCAATGGATCAGTGCTGAGATACCCAGTTCTTCTCCTTAGCTTATCTTGCTCTTTTGATGGAAAGTAGGCAGGCTTTCACAGATCATCTACCATCTAAAGCTAATTACCGACAAGTTTACGAACGTGGCTTCGGAGTTCATCAATGGGACATCTCTGTCGCTCGATTGAACAACCTCCTTGCCAAGGTAGGCCGGTAGATGATTCATCCTCAAAGAACCCAAGGCCTAATCAGGTACTCTAGGATGTTCACGCAATCGCTCTCTTGTGGGGTCCGATCCTGTTCTTCACTAAATTGGCACTTTTCTTACTCTATCTCGGACTTTTTCGCTCCAGTCGCTCTTTACGTTACATGATATACATGGGCATTGCTTTCCACTTCGTACTCTACACGTCGTATATGTTTCTCAGTCTCTTCCTATGCCCGGAAACCTTCGCGGTCAGATGCCTTAATGAGCTGAGTACCCTCATTATCGTCACCACTAGCCTTAACATCAGCGGCGATTTCTACCTGCTGTTTCTCCCCATCTTAGCCGTCGCGAGACTCCATATTCCGCCCAGATACAAAATCGGTCTCGTCGCTGTCTTCTCCACTGGAGCTCTGTAAGTGGTCTGGATGCGGATCTCGTCAGACACAGCCCCTTAACGCTAGAGCTAGGGCCTGTATCGCAAGTATCCTCGCTCTTTACTTCCGAACCCGCCTCCACTACACTCCAGACATAACATGGAACTCAAGCCCCGTCTTCATCTCCACGTACGTATGTCTATCCCGTATGCTACGGAAGTGAAGGGGACGTGCTGATTCAAGTACAGCGTACTGGAACACAACATGGGGATTATCTGTTCAACGTTACCAACTCTACCTGCGCTTTGTAAAGGGTGGCGGGGTGCACGAGGTACATCAGCCCGGAAAAGCTCAAGATCGCGGCGATTCACCGTGAGAGCGTCCGAGTTGAGAAGTCCAGTTCGGGCCTTGACTGTCAATAGGCCGGCAACTGCTGGCGTAGCTCGGGCGCAGTGCGCGTTATGCGCGGATCGCTACCGCCAAATTGAAGAGGGTCGTATAACGCAAGCAAGCAGGCGCGAAGCGAACAATATCCGCCAGAACATCCGAGAAGCGGTTCCCGTCGATTCATTTTTCTTTGAGTCAGTATGACCGCTTCTCAGATATTGGTCGTAGACGGACCTTTCTACGCTTATTCGTACACTAGCATGGTTGATTCTTCAGAATTCAATAACGAGATTGAGTCGCGTTATCGTCCAAAGGGTTTATGGGTCAGCGTAAACTGACCAGATCATACTTCCTAATAACTCATTCTTTGGAGACCAGGTTGGCACTGGATTAAAAGACCTTCATCACCTAGTCAATCTCAAAGTTCTTCGTATGCTAAAGAAATTGTGCGCCAGTCGCAAAGGGTACCGAAGAACAAATTCAAAACGAGCTCAGAATATCGACTCCACCAGCGCTTAGTGGGTCCCCCATGCGAAAGCGTACAAACGCATATTTCTAACGTTAAGAAGTGCCAACGATCGTCAGAATGAAACGCGGCCTCTGGCTCCTCTTGGCGAGCATTGGGTCATCATCGGGTATCAACAGTAGAATATCGCTCTTGCTCGTAAAGTAGACGCGCAGCACCATTGGCCCATACCCGTGCCACTGCGCGAGAAAATTCGACTCCGGACCAAACGCACTTTGGCCGTGCACTAAACATCATACTTCATTGTGTCAAGTCTCAGAGAATGGAATTATCAACCCAACTTGCTAGCTGCCGGAACGCGAGTCACGTGACATCGCGCCCGTCGATAGAGTTCTAGCCCTTATCAATCACCGATAACGGCGGGTCGGTTTCCGAACCTGCCCCACCCTACTTACACCTGAAATACTTTTGTGGCCTCACATGATGCTACTCATAACATTCGTTGGATGCAGCATTGCCTGTTAAACTGATGTTCATCTCAAGGGTCAACTATGTATAACATTGTCGTTTTCCCAGGCGACCATTGTGGTCCCGAGGTGGGCTGCACCTCTTCCGAAGGTTGAATGTTTCATCTGCTAAACAGACGCGAAGGTGACCGCCGAGGCACTCAAGGTATCCTCGGCATAGGTGCAGGAAGCTCAGCAGTCTTCTTACCCATGTGCAGATCCTGCGAATTATCGAGAAGCAGAAGCCAGCGATAAGCTTCAACTTCCAGGAACACCTGCTTGGGGGCGTAAGTCCGCGCGCTATATGTGCCAAGTCCTGCATATCAGTCTGAATTAATACCAGGCTTCGATTGACGCCGTCGGCAACCCTTTGACCGACGAAGCCCTCGATGCTGCGAAGAACGCCGACGCTGTCATTCTGGGCGCGATTGGTGGTCCAGTACGTCCGCTATCCCTCGGGTTCCGGATTGGCTTGGATTGACAAGTTCCCAGAAATGGGGCACGGGTCTCGTACGCCCGGAACAAGGTCTTCTGCGCCTTCGCAAGGAGATGTCCACATTCGGCAACCTCCGCCCTTGCAATTTCGCTTCTGAGTCTCTCGTCGACAGCTCGCCGCTCAAAGCAGACGTCTGCCGCGGTGTCGACTTCACTATCATCCGTGAGCTAACGGGTGGAATCTATTTCGGGGAACGTAAAGAGGACGATGGCGATGGCAATGCTTGGGACACGGAGTCCTACTCGCGCGCTGAGATCGAACGCATCACGCGGCTTGCGGCACACTTGGCAATGCAAAAGGATCCACCGGCTAAGGTATGGAGCCTGGACAAGGCCAACGTGCTTGCGACGAGTAGACTCTGGAGAAAGGTCGTCAGCGAGGTCATGGCGAACGAGTTCCCGCAATTAGAGTTAGGCCATCAGTTGATCGATAGTGCGGCGATGTTGATGGTCCAGAATCCACGAGCGCTAAACGGGGTTGTAGTGACGAGTAACCTTTTTGGGGACATCATCAGCGACGAGGCGAGCGTTATCCCTGGAAGTCTTGGACTGCTGCCAAGCGCAAGTTTGAGTGGCATACCGGACGGGAAGAGTAAAGTCAATGGGATCTATGAGCCTATCCATGGTGAGTTGTAATTGAATCGCGATCTGTGTTCGGCATCGCTAACCGCTGGTAGGCTCGGCGCCGGATATTTCGGGCAAAGGAGTCGTCAACCCTGTGGCAGCAATCCTTTCGACAGCGATGCTGCTCCAGTACTCCTTGAACCTGCCAGAGGAGGCAAAAGCCGTGGAAGAAGCTGTAAGAAAGACAATCGACGGCGGTATGCGAACGACGGATATTGGCGGGAAAGCAAGCACGGGTGAAGTAGGGGATGCCGTGGCCAATGAACTTGCAAAAATACTGTCAACTTGAGTCTTGCTTAGCGGGGCCTGCAGACACGAAAGGAGGTTCTTGTAAGTAATTATCACATACCGGATAACTTTTCCGTGCAAGGTCGGCGAACATCACTCTTGGACGACTCCTGCCGCAGACCGCATCGAAATCTCCTTTTGCTCAAGAGTCGTTCTTTCCTGCATGCTATCTCCGCCCGTGCCACAGCGGACTCCCGGGGTCGGCTAGCACTCGAGACCGCATTACTAATTGACACTCGACTCCTTTTCCGTAGGTAGGCCTTCTCTTTTCCTTTGTTTCTATACTTGATTTATCTCAGCTCCGGCTCTCCCATCCAGTCCGCCTCCTCAAGTCCCACGATTTCCTCTCGTACCGCCTTTCCCTTGCCCCCTTTCGCGCCCGGCCCCACCTCGACCTCTCCAACTACCCGTCGACCCTTCCTACCCTCCCGCTCATCTCTTGCAAAGAGCTGCACGCCGCGCACATGCGTATCTTTCCCATTCTGATGATTCTCGCAAACCCGCACCTGCACGACCATACACTTCAACACCGCTCCATTACTTTCGCCATCCAGACCATCCGTCACGGGTCCCACCCCTTCCAGCGATATATCCACCCACCCCGTTGGCTCCCCGCCCGTCCACTCTGCAAACTCAGTGAGGTCGTACATGCCCATGCCAGCGAGGAAGACCATCCGCGTTGGGGTATAGCTCTCATCAAGCTCAAAATCGAGGTAAACCCTCAATTTCACAATCGAGACGAGTTTGAAGAAGTGAATGTTCAGCAGGTGAGGCTGTGGGCCATCACTCTGCCAGAATTGGCTTGTAGAGGGAGAGCGTAGGGCTGCGACGCCGCAGCCGGGCTTGCAGGTGCTGACGGTCCAGGAGGCGAGGGAGGATATCTCGCGGAGGCCGATGAGAGAGGCATCGGGGGCTTCGAGACCGGCGGTGGAGGATTCGGTGTCGCCGGAGGAGAGGGAGTCTTCGAGAACGCCGGCTGTGGGGGATTGACGGGCGGGAGAGGGCGCGTTCTGAGTGGCCATAATTTGGGGTTGGCCGAAGTCTCTGGGACGTGGGAATTAGTGAGGTGGTATAAGCAAGAGTTCGTGACTTCGTGACATCGTTAAATCGTCAAAGTGGAGGGGCCGAATGACAGAGACGAATCTTTACTTACTCCGTCGTGCCGTCAAAGATGAAGGTCGATTCTGAAGATCGGTTCCCACCACGGCCCGAGGATTGGCCGAGATCTTAGTGCCATCTCCTACAGTACTAAGATACTTTTAGACCACGAGTCCACGACTGACGATAGATTCAATAGAACGCTGTACACGAGGGACTTTGTGTCTCTAAATCGACTTCAAGATCGAAGGCACCATTTTGCAGTGTTTACGACGCTTGAAGATTGTTTGCGCTTGCACGAGTCGACACGAGGTTGTCAAATCGTCACTTCGACTTAAGTTACATTAACCTTGTCACCTTTCCAGGGGTTTGGCGACGAGCAATAGATCCCAATTTGACCAAAAACGGTCTTCGATATGTGTGTAAGATACAGCGTTGTCCATTTGGCTAACGTGTGTCCAAATCTTAAAGTACACTTTTGGCGACATGGCCACGGCCTTCCCATATCCGGCCAAGGATCGTGACTGACTTTGAATCGATCAATTGCCCTGTGAAGCATCCCGTGAAATGCGCTTAGAGGTCAAGTTCGAGGACTTGAATGCTTTCGTCACGCACAGCACGGCCGGAGTTGGGCGCAGAGACGATCCAGAGTTTGCCATGTCTGGACGAGCTGAGGAAGCGCCGAACACAGAAGCTTCCCCAAGGATATTGAAAATCACGTCTCCAAATGCTCTTCAATCAATCCCCATAATCGATTCTGAATCGAAGTCTCGTTCAATCTCGCAAGGCTAGATGGATAGTGACGCGGATGACAATCGTTGAGAGGCGGAGAAGAATATCATCGTGGCAAGCCCCTCTGAAAGGATCGAGAAGGCCCTCCGAGCATGTCTCCAGATATCTAGCTGATTTTGAAATCACTCGAACTGCATAGAAGCATACAACGCTACCGCCAGCCCCTACTCTGACTGGACGGAGCCCAGACACTCCCATGGGCCGTGGTACAGTTGCGAGGCCAGGCGGCTCTCTGGATGTTCAGAGGCCACATGCGCGCATCCATTCATAGAGATCGAGAGGTCGGCCGATCCATATGGAGGAAACAATGCGCAAGCCACGTGGAAAGTATTCATTAGTTGTGCTCGCCTCGTGTCGTACTCGTAGGATCCCACAATCGGCATGGCCTCCCGGCAAGTGCCGGTCGACCCGAGAAAGGGGGAATCGAGATGCAGGAAAGAAGGCGCCTCACCTCATGCAGCTGAAGTCGCATGCAGTGCTACGCGATTGCAAACTCATACCACATCATCTTCAGTAGAGTTATAGGATTGGATTGAACCTTCGCGAAGATGGGAGGAATGTTCCACAGTAAGCTTACTTTAAAGTACGCGACGACGGAGCGCGGTGAAGGTACTCCTAGCTCCGAGAATGCAAGGTGAAGCTGTCTTCTCACTATGCCATCAACCTCAACTGTACATATGACTATTCTTAGCTAGGATGACTTAATCGACCTCGTCTTCTAACAATATGTCTCCCCTGTTGATCCTTTGCCTGATTCTCCTTGATCTGGTTGCCGCTCGTTTCCCTCCAGCTAATCGAGGCTGCAAATGCGTGAGTGAAGTCCGTATTCATCGTGCCACGCACAAGCGCTGATGCTCCAGTCCCAGGGCCCGAACGACGCCTGCTGGCCTTCCACCGCTGACTGGAATGTTCTGAACGTATCGGTTGCGGGGAATTTGATCGCAGATACCCCCATCGCCGCATCCTGCTACCCCGGGCCCCTCCAAGACAACGCGACTTGCGCCGTGGTCGACTCACATTGGACGATCCAGTCATTCCAAGCTTCCAATCCGATCGGCCTCTCATACCCCGACGACTCGTGCGTGCCCGTCAATGCCTCAGCGCACCAACAGCCTGGCTCATGCTCCATTGGCACCTCTCCAAGATTCACTGTCAATGCTACAACCGCGGATCATGTGTCAGCAACCGTCAAGTTCGCCAGAGAGAAGAACGTCCGCCTAGTCATCAAGAACACCGGTCACGACATTCTTGGCAGGTAAGCAACTCCAGGTCGAAAACATTGAGACCCTTTTTGTCTCAGGTAGGAGACACATTTCTCTAACATGAAAGCAGATCGACAGGGTCTAACAGTTTGTCTGTCTGGATTCATTACCTTCAAACGGGCATCGAGTACCATGAGTCCTACAACCAGAGCATATGCTCAAAGTGTACTTGGACCGGAAGCGCCTTTACCGTCGGGGGCGGCTATACCTGGGCTGACGTCTATCCATTGGCGATCGCGAGGAATTTGATAGTTGTTGGAGGTGGAACACCGGTAAGTCCTTGACTGACCGATCCCTGAGCCCCGCTGCCTGTTTCTTCCTTTTCTTCTTGCAGACCGAAAGCTCGCTTGGGGCGTTTCGCACACGCCTTTGCGCCTGCAGAAAGCGCTTTCGTCCCAGGGTCGTGTCGGGGATGCAAGTCTGACAATGTACAGACAGTGTCTTGCCTAGGCGGCTGGGCTCAAGGGGGAGGCCATGGTCCCGCAGTCCATGATCTCGGCCTCGGAGCGGATCAGCTTCTTTCTGCCGTCGTCGTTCTCGCCTCTGGAGTGATTGTAACAGCCTCTCCCTGCTCGCATTCGGCACTTTTCTTTGCCATCCGAGGCGGAGGAGGGGGCACTTACGGAGCGGTCGTCCAGGCCACGATCAAAGCGTATGACATCACGCCAGTCAGCGCGATCCAGCTGTCGATAGCGCCAAAGAGCCAAAAGGATACGCCTGCATTCGTAGACGCTCTCGCGTCAGTATACTCTACCTACCCGGAGATGAGCAACAGAGGCTTCTCCGGCTACGGATCTTGGAGCATTTCCTCTCCCACACCAGTCATAGAGAACTACACCGGAACCTACAATGTCGCAGGCTTCACACAAATCTATGCTATCTTCAACAGCACCCTTCCCACCGCCCAAGCCCTCTTCTCCCCGCTCGCCACCAAACTCCGCTCACTAAACAGCAGCGCCCTATACATTAACACCAAGACCTTCTCCTTCCCCACTTACTGGCAATACTGGAACACCCTATCCAACATCTCCTCCCCGATCGGACAATCCGCTGCCCTAGGCTCCCGCCTCCTCGACGGTCCCGCCTTGACCGACAACCTCACCGCACTGCGCTCCACCCTCCAGACCCTCGCCGGCACGCCCGAGCAATACACCTCCATCAACATCGTCTTCGTTGGCGGCGGCGCCATCGCCTCTCTCAAAGATCCCTACTCGGGCGTCAACCCCGCCTGGCGCAGCGCGTATGTGCACAATATCGTTGCGCGCGGCTGGGCGCCAGGTACAAACGCCTCGATCCAGCAGGCAATCCACGAGGATATCACGAACGTCAAGGTCGCAGCTATGAAGGCGCTGGCGCCGAACACAGGAGCATACATGAACGAAGGCGACCGGCAGGACCCGGACTATCTCGCCGACTTCTATGGCGAGCATCTGCCGTTCTTGGAGAGGGTCAAGGCGCGGTATGATCCGGGCGATGTGTTCTACTGTCCTACGTGCGTGGGAAGTGAGAGGTGGGCCGAGGACGAGAAGGGGAGGCTCTGTAGAAGGGAGGTTGGCTACTGATGCTCGTGCGCAGATCGAGGAGCAGAATGAGTCGCAGCGAGTGGCTGGCTTGTGAGAGGCTTGATAGCGGAGACATGCGCTTGATGGCCTAGGAGGCTGATTCACGTGCTGGATAGCAAAGCCCAGGGCTTGGACAGAGAGAAACTTCGATGGCTTGTATTATAGCAGAAGGTAACAACATCAGGTACTCGAGCATCACTGCATTAAATAATTCTCCAGTACCGTTGCCTTCCACATAAAAGATGTACTACCAGTGACGAAAGGCCCTGCATGCTCCCTCCTTTGCGCGCTCGTGATTTTCTACTTTGAAAATATTCTCGGACCATAGATCCAACCAGAGGGTAAAAGGCCTGGCCAACGCACGAGGACTGGTGCTTCAAGGCGCCAAGCGTTCGAAGTAAAACTGTTACTTACTCTACACCACGGCCCAATAGGAAGGAACAAGAAAGAGGCTATACCGAGATCCGCCTTTTACAACAGAATCTCTGGCCCACACTGTCGTAGCCACAGCATCAGCCCTCTTGCCCATCTCTATCTGCCTCCAATGGGCTTCACACATAGCCAACCCTCTTCCTTCTTTGCACGGAAGGATGCGATCGAAATTCGCTGCAAGTGATCGAGGGGCTCGTCATCCTCTCTCTATCCCAGGTTCGGACTTGGATGAGAGGATGGTGAAAGGGATCATGATGGCATACTACGGGTGTGCAGGGATAGATGTGGGAGGTGGAAGGATGGTAAGTGTTTGAGCGGTAGAAGAAGGTATGTAGCGCTTCTCTGACGTTTAAGGAGATTCTTTTCGATTGGAGCTTGCCGTGTTCTCTGATCTATCATTCAGGTTCTCGGAAGGGTTCAGTGTACGATGACAATAGTATGCGCAGCTTGTGGAAGCGGTTGAAAGGGGACGTGCATGGAGTGCTTTTCTATGGGGATCTTAGAACAGCAGCGAAGCCGGGAGGGGGCAGCTTTGCAGATATTGTAGGAGGTCTTCTTCACATACAGTAGAGCAGGATTGAAACAGTAGAGACTTCTGAGTGGGTCGAAAATCTGTCAGACAGTAAGAGGTTCCGCACAGCGGCTCCTTGGATATGGTGCATGTGTTTTGAGTTTCATTACATTTTCCCAGAACCAGTCCCTTCATCGGTGACTCGTTAGTAGTTTCTAGCTTGCGGTGTCCGTCCGTCCGATAACGCCCCCGAATTACTATCTCCGAAGATTCAGTAGTCTTAAAAGTGGTCGAGATATATAGATAGCCAAGCGATAACCCATCAGCCATGGCATGAATTGCTTGGGTACGTCGGCGAAGATGGCGCAGAGAAGAAGATCTTCGCAAGATCCTATGTCAGCCGTAATCGCCATCAAAGTGAATGGTCGACCTACAAAGTCATGCTGCACCCTTATGCCATCTTGCTCAAATCCATCTCGGTCTCTTCCATCGTAGGCCCTGTCCAAGCCCCTGACTGCCTCGACATGCCGTTCCAGAGTACTTACCCTCGAGCTGAAGGCTTCCTCACTTCCACAGGTGTAATTGCTAGCCCTATTGTCTGATAATATACTACCGATGTTATTGTCGTAAACATGTCGACATAGGCCGGGGTCATTTGATTTGCGCGCGCGCTCGCAAGCACGTAAGCGATAGGGGCTATGACCCGGTACTGAAGACGAAGATCGGAAAAAAGAGAAGCGCTTTTGAACCGGGGATTTGGGAGCGGTAGAGAAGCGCCGAGTGAAGAGAGCTTTGAACGGCGGAGAGCAGCCTACTATCACGGCTAGAGATATCGAGGAGGGGTTGTCAGAGATGCAACTCGCCATGGATAGAACATAGGACGCAAGGGAGGCACAAGAGGGTGAAACTCACAGACGCTAGATTCGACAATGGACCAAATGTTGAGTAGGATGCCATCTGTGCGCGCACTCGTTGCGATCTCGATGCCTCGCGCGATAGCCACAATGATGATAACGATCCCAACGCTGAAAACGACGGCCAAGCCAGCCTTTTGCTTCCGAGTGACTTGTAGGTTTCGCAAGAGGTTCAGGGGTAATGCCATGATCATCAGGTCCGATATGACGTCCACTGCTTCTTCAGTACCCATTCGATGTCTTGGGGTGAAGGAAGCCTACCTGCGGTGGAGTAGGCAACTGATATCGTAGCCCCTCGGACATCTTCAGGTTTGGTGCATTTGCCTATGAGTGTTAGATCACCGGAATCCAGAGAGGCCTGCTCTTCTAAAAGCATACCAAAGTCAAAGTAGAGCGACACTGGGTGGCAGTTGAATATCGAAGCGACCCAACAGCCGACATAGGCAAGGACCGTAAACGTCGTCACCGCCCACCACCACTTCTTGTAGTCCGGTAGTCCCTCGAAAAGTCTCCAGAAGAGCGCCAGGAAGGATGCTTTGACAGACCAGAGTATGGTCCAGAAGATGGTTATGCATGCGAACTCGTACCGAACGTAGCCGTTACCCTTCGCGATGAAGTCCTCTAAGGGACCATCGCCGGCAATGGCGTTGTAAATGTAATAGAGCGATGGCGCCTGTAGCGTGATGAGGGAAGAGTTGACAGCAAGCATCGTCCAGGCGATATAGATCCAGTAGTCGTCCGACGCAAAACGCTCAAATTTGTACCAGCGGATCATGGTCCGAGCTACCACAAATGCGCCAGCGACTGCCATGGCTGCCCATGCTAAGGCAATAAGCCCTGAAGAAGATAAGACCGCTGCCATGTTCGCATACCGCTATGAATAGTAGAGCTTCAAAAGAACGCAAAACTTCACGTCTGCAAAAGACATATATGTAAGAATACTGCTGGAGGATTGATTTTCAAGCCCAAGTCCTGATACCTGCACAGGAACAGCAGCGACCCGTCCCACACTCCCTCTAAGTTGACAGTGTAGAGGAGAAGTGATAGTGACGGAAAGCGGCACATGACAGTGATGCACACGAGAGTGAATCAATTGCGTGTTGACATAAAATAGACATGTGGGCCATCCTTGTACAGCAACAGGTAACGCACTGTTCGGCACTCGTCTCTGCTAATTAATGTTCGTGTCGAACAGGTTGACAAATCTGACCGGTGCGATGAATGCTGTGCTTCGAATCCCTGCAACAATACACGATGCTGCAACACGACATTACTTCATTCCAGGCCACAGAGAGTATAGAGCGAGAGATTCACCTTACGTCGATGGCAGACCTAGTATTTTGTAGGTCAACAGCAGGTGATAGAAGTCGAGTCGCTGCCTTAGCAGCATCGCGGGCCGAAAAAGGGAAAATTCGGCCAGCGGCAGATGTATCGATCTAGATACGGCTGAGTGCATGAGGAGAGAGGCTTTGTTCAACGCTGCACAAGCCAAGCAATGACCTGTGTTGTCCACTAGTTGCGGGCTTTCTTGGGTAGGTACTTTACGCTCTTCGCAAGGGAGCAAGCTGCCATAATGCGAAGTCAGCTTCATCACACGATGCTTAGCTTCCGTGAGCGACCATGATGCTTCTGCATGCCTGTGAAGAATGCGCAACGAGTGCACTTTGATGTTCGTACACAGATGGATCTGCCAACTGAGTAAAGTGTGAGCTTCAATGGCCGACAGAGTTGTTCGAAAATGAAGAGGCGTAGAATCAGGGCCGCTTAGCGGGCTTCGCGGAAATTATCAAAGCGAACTGCACGTGACTGTACATCTTCCCGACAGACAGGATTAGAAATCATTGTATCTTCCACTAACTAGAGCATACAGGATCGGCACGAGCGCTAAAGTACATGTATAGTCCGAAAAACGGACGCTGAAGATATAGCTTGCTTTCACCACATAAGGGTACGCCTTTCCTTTCCTAATATTCACCCTGTGCGCCGAAGAAAATATTATGGAAGAGCTTTTAGGGAGGTGTGCCTTGGCGATTCGTTGTCTCCTTCTAAGATATCTCTACCGAAGAAGCGCAGGATCCTTCCCATAGACGTTCAAATTTGCTCGAAACACCGACCCTAGGACATTTTCATTCGTCAACCTTCCCTCCTGAACATAAGTGGGCTTCCCTTCTCAGTTGTCTCTGATACCCCCTCTGTAAATTTCCGTCATCAAGGGTCAAGTCAAAGTTTGCATTCTCATGGTCGGGCTCATCAATCGTGATAAATTTTATCAGCTTGTCGAGATTGTACGCGAACGTCTTGGCGAAAGGGTCCAATCCGGTGTTGGTTTCGGCGATCAAGAGTTGATAGAGGTGGGCTAGATGTATGACTGTAGGTCATGTTGGCATAACAACCGCGAGGTCGATAGGTGTAATTAACCAGCCTGGAGAGGGTCGTAGACGTAGTTCATTGATCTACTGGGCTGGCGATCGTGGCTGACTCGAGTGCGATCCTGATCGCGAAGTAGCATGGCCAGAAACTTTGTTTGACTTTACCTTCGGAGCGACTTGAGAGGGAAAGAGACCTTCCTTCGTGATCGCGGAGAGGGGAGGTGTTTGCCTAGGAGTATTGAGCATTTGTAAGGAAAACCAGCTGCTGGCGTCACGGAAAAGAGAGCGAGCTCGATGGAGGACCAAAGCTGACGCATTGCGGGGCGGTGCCAGCTGTATGGTGATGAAGGCGATCAGAGTAAAATACGTAGACTTGGCCTCCAAGTAGTGGAGCTCAATGCTGTGCGTGACTTGCGCCATGAATTGCTAAAATGAACGCAACGTTCACTCCAGAGACGCAAGTTCTAGCGACATTATGGATGTTCTATCCTTCAGTGATTGCGAGTGCGCCAGAATGGTCGGCACAAGCGCTAAAAGAGTGCTTGGAGCGCACAGCGACTAGGGAGGTTGCGCAGCTCCAATTGTAACTAGACTGGCCGCGCTGACCCGGAAATGTCACATGCAAATGCCAAGACCCGGGTCAAAAAAATTCGAAGAATCGAATCGCTCAAAGTAGTTTAGTCGATTACTATAAGTAGTTTAGCGCCCTTCGCGCTAAACTACTTTGAGCGATTCGATTCCAAAAAATCGTCACGACCCGGTCTTGGCGCCGTGTCGAGTCAGAGGGGTGGTATCATAACCCGGCCCGACGGTCAGTCTAATTGTAACAGTGATACAATTGACGGATTACCAGATTGGGTTGTAGTTGAAAAGCAAGAATACGACTTGCCCAAAGAGGCAATCCGTCAATTGTATTACTGTTACAAAATTTGAAACAATAATTCAATTCAAAATGATTCAATTGGCAATTGCTTTAATTGTTTATAACATTTAAACGCAGTACTTTCACATCAAAAGCGACTCGATTTTGACAACTTTTGCATTAATAGAAAGTCTATAGCGAGCTCTATAAACAGTGCGATTATCTTAACAACTTGTACGATGACGCATTGCGTGAACACAATGTGTAGGCAAAAATAGCAAATTATTAAGTTTTGATGTTCAAAATGTCGAGTGCGACTTGATTCTTCTCGAATTGCCTAATTGGGACGACTTGATACGAGATAAAATTACTCCGACGCTTAATGTAAAGTACGTTACAGCCCTACGACTAGCCCCCGCAAAACCAATTGTATCACTGTTACAATTGGAGCTGCGCAACCTCCCTACTAGTACTAGTCCTCGCGCTTTTGTTTCAACACTTGATCTTCTCTCGACAGAGGCCGGCAGTGCCGTTGAGCTAAGTAGCTTAAATCTCGTCGTGTACGCAATTCAAGAACGTCCTCTGTCGCTAGTTCCGGTAAACTAGAGAAGTCTTCGTGGGAAAGCTCTCGTTTCCGGGTTCTGTGTTTGCCACACTCGGTGGTGAATCATATCTTGGATCTTGTTCTCTTCGCTCCTGCGCTGAACTTGATCGCGTTTCGAGATCGTAATATCGAGTAAAGAAACAGAAAAAGGACATCCGAGCGACATGTCACAACAACACGAACGTAGCTGCGTCAGAACAGCATCACTGGATTGGTGAAGAGTCAATTTGCTCTGCTGGGCTATCAAGGTGCCATCAGTGGCTTGCGTGCGGAATATCCTGGGAATTGGTGTTATTAACCCTGCCATCTCCCGAAAGGAACGGCCTGAATGGCAACGGTAAGGGATCCAAGATTCGGCTTTGGAGAGTGCGTCTTCGAAGTCTCCCCCCTACAAGGCAATGATCGATGTTTACCCTGACTTACTCAGATCTGAGTAGCAAGGGATGCAACGCTCGGCTTGACCCCTAGCTACTACCCCTTCTCTAAGACCATGGGAAGAAGCGCATATCGTACCATGGCCAAGCCCTGAGGAGAGCGCTGAAAGTCGCGACCACCCAGGAGTGTAACGATAATAAGCAGTGATGAGATCGAGAGCTGTGTGAAGTATAGAGCCTAGATATCAAACATGCGGTCCATCTCTAATTCAAGTGAAACGAGGCATTCTTCACTGACGATGAATATGTCAGGTAAAGACTAGACGCTGTATTGAAGCATAGGGGTCTCTTTGGTCTCCAAAACCCTTTGAACCACTTGTTCACTATATTGGTCCATATTCTGACCAACAGGTGAGTCTTGACATTTTGGATATCCACGCAGACTAGTTTGGGCGAGTTGTTGACTGTTAGCTTTCCATGCGTCATGCTCTTGCCGGTGGCATTTCTTAAGTACATGAGGACTATGTTTCTTTACCTTATATACTTTTTAACAGATTGTATATCTACGAGAGCTTCTCAACCGTTCGCCAAAGATACAAATACCGGGTTTTCCAAGTCTTGGGCGCTTAGAGGAAGCCACTCTAACTATGAGTAGCATGCCTCCTCATAAGCACCATCATCGCCAGGACCATGAAGAGCGAAGACGACATCATCGTGAATACCCGGACCATGGGCATTGTGATAGCCCCATATATTACATATACGACAATCAGTATCAAGGCTACCATGGCCAAGTTCCAAACAAGAGGGCCGATCCGATGGAGTCAATCCGCTACGGACCTCAAAATTCTGACAAACTTAGCAGTCAATACTCGCGCAGCGTTGGGGATGACTTCTTAGGGGAGTATGGGCGACCAATATCCCCTGATGCTCGTTCAGCAAAGCATGGAACTCGAGAACAAGAAGATGACGACCTTAGTCGATACAAGAGAGAGCCTTCCGCTCCTGTTAGCCATGTAAACGTAGAGAACTGGTGGGATGCAGCTGAGAGGCTTGGGTGGACAGTGACTTTGAGAGTGCTGCAGGACGTGATAGATGGAAAATTGGATCCACGGGAGATGAATGCGTATGGCGCTTTAAGGCTTCTTGCGGCGTACCAAGGATATACAATCACGGATAGCTTGGCCTTCGAGAAGCTAGAAGATATGGTAGATCAGGTCGTCGAGCGACGCTACAAGAGCTCGCCAGGACCTGGGAGCTATAGTCAGCGTTGCAAAGGTTACGGTGGGCACTATGTCGACTTCAACAATTAAGTATCTGCCGTAGCGACGGCTGCTTTGTGTAATTCCTAGCGAACAGCGTGTGATGGCGTTTGCTTATCGATACCTGCGATTATCGGGCATCTGCTTGCTCTAATTTCCTTGTTCTGTAAGTGCGGATATGTTACTGTCAAACACAAACAGATCTTGGAGCAGAGTGGTGCTTGCGTTGAACAATCAGTGGGCGTCCCAAGACCTGTGAAGCGTCTGTTGTTGATCTCCTAGGTCAGTCTCGCCCAGCAATTTCACACCTCTCAACCTCTATCGAGCTCGAAATCTACGGCTTCGCTTATGCTGCGGATCAGTTAGGGCCATTTCGGTCCTCGTAAATATCATTGCCGCAGATCTCATCGCCTCAATTCTCAGAGTGTCTGCGCCAAATCCCTACGGGTCGCCGGGCCCGCTTTGGTTGCAGGTCCGCATAGATCAGTGTCGTAGCATTGGTAGGTGCTTACATGGAAAGCTTTTTCAATACCCTCAATAATCAATGCGAACATTGACGTACTGCCCGCTAAGACTGCGAAAACACGCAACAGAAGCCGCAAATCACTCTACTACAGATCTTCGAGTAACAAGATATAGCATGCCAATCTCACATCATCCTAGCCATAGTCGATAGCGGTTTTGTCGTTGGGCCTGGAGCCGCTTACGAGCTTTCCATGCCGAGCCTCAGCACTGATTCGATAGCGCAGAAGCATCTTTCAAGGCGATCGAGCAGTCTGAATGAATGAATGCGATAACGTATTCGTCTGCCTACTTTAGAAATTATTAATAAGGTCATCGCAGTTGCGGACAGCGGAAACATCTTATAGGGCACCGCCTTCCTTGGGGGCGAGCGGACGGCGATCCTCCGTACCAAATGATACTTCTAAGAAAAGCTTATTGCGTCAACATCCACCAGTCCTCCAAATTCGCACAGCGCTCAGCGAAAAACTGTTGAGTATAAGATGGTAGTATTTGACATTAGCGGACTCGCGCGCGCGCGCTCTGAGTGCATCTACACTAGCGGATTTCTGAAAATATTCTGTATTAGGGGAACCAGAAGCTACAAACGGGATACGGATTCACTTACCAAAGGCAGGTTCTCAAGATAGATCATCTAAGTTGCTCTTCCCAAAAACTTCCACTAAACACCTCGACATGGGTCACTGCAATACCTCGATGATTACAAATTTCTAAAGAATTGCGAGAAAATTATATCATGAGAACAATGGAGATTCTTAATTTACAGGTATCAAAGCAAGATGCGGTGAGAGACACTGGCCGGACCCGAATCACCGCGTGCAAATTCTCTTGCCTATCTGATGTCCGGTCATTGCCGTCAGAGCTGATTTTTTACTCGACTTATACCTTTATCCTTGCTCCCGCATTAGGGTTCTGGGCATCCACATTGCGAGGAAGTCTACTACATCCGTATTCTTCGGTTGTTGCTCGTGGTCCCGGATTTGCTTCGGATATTGAAGCACCCTGCGTCGGGTTTGCGGAGCGGTCGGGTGGCTTATCCGTCACAGCGTGTGATATCTTCGATGCTAGATGCATACTCTTCTAGGCGGCAGAATGATTCACAACCTCTTCCAAGCGATCGAATGATTGGGCGGGTAACGCCTGCGACAGTTGCCTGCTAGCTTGTGGACCTCGTACAAATGAGGGCGGAGCTGTTCTTCTTGGGCGGCGCTTGCGGACACTCGTATTGATCTGCTGTTCACGGTATATTTTGGTAATACACTATTATTAATGCCATACCTAGTAGTTGATCTCATTTCCTTTTATTACAAGAAGCGAGCCGCTTTCCACTTCGTGCTCGTCTTACACCTTGTATCTTCCATTGCCGATTGGTGACTGCTCGGAATATATTGCTGGTTGTAAGGATCAACGCCAGACTATAATGCTCTTCGTAGAGCAGCAGAGCCGCCTTCAACCAAGATCCTTTCTATTACATCACGACCGACATCGGAACGCCACGCCTTGAGGACCATCAGGGACGACTTCCATCGGAACGCGACCATGGCGGGAAACTCTTTGCGTCAGATAAGAAAATATTGGCATAAGCATGATGCCTACGCAAAATTCATTCACCGAAAGCTCAGGAGATTCGAATTTGAAACTGGCGAGCGCATGATGCTCGAATACTTGCTATACCGCATGCTTTATTGTTGAGTGACAGGGTTCGTTTTGCCCTGCTCTCACCCACCATGAATCTATCACACTGACATAAACTGGAAGGGTTCACTTTGTTTTCTGATGATGTCATTCGAAGTTACATATCGTTTGCCGGTCGGCAGCCGGGCGGCTTCGGGCCGTCGGCCGCTTATCAAGCCATTCTAGAGCAGATCTGGTCTAGCCAAGTCAGTAGATAATACACTACCTTAGTCGAAGCGTCCCGGCTATCTCAGTTCCCAATGCCACACCGCGATACTGCCCTTACAACCCACGATTAAAAACCGCAAGGCATGGCTGAGATAGGTCAAAGTATGGAAGGATCTGATCTAAGTTACGACTGGAGTTGAACCCGGGCACGCAATATTGGTCTCTGGCAGCCTTCATCCTGACTGTGGGACCCCCCCTTACGCTGCATCGAGGGAAAGAAGACTGCCAGAACCGCTCCGTCTCCACGCGGTAACAGCAGATCGTCCGACTTCATCATCCTAGCCTCGAAGCTATCGTTGAATCTCGGCCACTCGTATTCGATGGTCGTTTCGAGTAGAGTCGCCTGCAACGCCAATCTCAGAGCTCGATCGAAGATACTCGGTATACACTCATTCCATTTCGTCATACTTTTTTCGTCAAGGATGTCGAGGTTCTCTTTCAAAAATGGCGTCAAAAAGTCAATCAAGCGAAATGATAGACTCGAAACGTAGTGCGTAAGGTCAAGCTCTTCATTGACTACTACTTGCTTGCTTTGACGGAAGAGCTGTTCGTGCAGCTTAGGTATCACTATCCGCGCCACTGCTGTCAGACTTTGATCGCGGACTCGAGATGCCCGGTGAGGCTTACCACTAGAGGCGAGTTTGCTATACACAGCTGCAACTCCCGACATTTCAAACCAGTCCCGTGGCAACGGACTGTGCTGCCCTTGAAAAACCCAGTCGTATATTGCCGCAGCAACAGCAGCCCGAAGGAAATATTCGAGGCCAAGTTGAGACTGTAAGCATGGTCCTGACAGAAGCTTCAGGAGCTCCTCTTTCGTAACGACGCCATACATCCCGCAGCAGAGACGAGCAAAGCCTTTCGACGATTGAACAGTTAGCGAGACGCCCAATTGGGTGCTTTTATCTGCTGCAGTGTACGTATCATCGAGAAGATCGTGCACAGCATCATGGATGTCTCGTATGAGCCCGTCGCTGAGATGTTCTAATACGCTCACGCTTGGCAGATACTCTGTGGGGTCGTTAAGATAAGATCTAACCCGGTCATTGAAGATTTCATCGTCGTCAGTCCACCCGGATGGTGTCTCCTGTTGCTGTTGCTCTTGCTTTCGAATCTCAGTCTCTTGACCGGGGGTATCCCGGGTGGACACTGGCGCTGAACGGGTGTTTGATATTAACACGATAGGGCTCGAAATCCGTTTGTAGCCGGTAACGGAACCTGAAAATCATTCAAGATTAGTTTAAGAATACGATACAGACACTGGAGCCATACGTTTTGAGACCCCCTCACTCTCGAAGATCTTTCCATCCTCTTTGCACAACCTAATTTCATTATCAGTGACGCACGGTATGAAACTGGCAGACTCGGAAGCTCAGTACCTAGTCGTCTTTGAGACTCTTATGGCTGAGTCCGCGGAAGTATCTCGCCGCCTCTTGGGTCGGTAGCCAGAGGCAGCAGAATCCAGCTCTTCGTCATTGTTGTCTCCCGGATCTTGCTCAGTAGCTTGACCGAGCATTCTGTTCCGAGAGTACTTGTCTTGCAGGGCTCCCCAGCCGGAGCGAAATAAATTGCCGGCGCTGGCTGAGCGACCCCAAGGCTTGGTCCATCGCTTGCTGATCTTTTCGAGCTTGTTGGCTATCTGCTCAACGCTCTTCCCGTTGTTAGGACATTCTTGATCTAAGGCGCTTTTCGAATTTTTGTATGCCACGTCGCGCTTCTTCATATACAGTCCTTCCGGTCCCTTATGCTGTTCGACGTGATCTAAGAGACAAAGCGCCTGCCGTGGCGTCCAGGTGCGTTTGAACATGGGGGTTGTTGCAAAAGCAGATTTCGCACCTAAATCGAAGAGATTGGATCCAAGAGTCCGACGAGGCGAGAGGATGTTCTGATATCTGAGACTCAAGGTATATGCCCCAGATTGCTCTCAGTGACAAGATGAGGAGTTTTCCTTTTGCAAAAGTCGCTCGATAGGTGCTCGAAAGTGACCTCAAAAGTCTTCTGTGGTGATTGACATCGAAAGTATCTGCGAATCGTCGTCAGCAATGAGAAGGCTCCTTTCAACTAAAGTGACTGACATTTGGGCAGGCGCCAATATGGACTCGAAACCAATGAAGCCCAGACCAAGTGCTCTCGCTCTCAATGCGAGCCTTTTGCTTACAGACTATTAAAATCAAGCCTAATATGATAGGTATGACATACGCTCCGCCATACAATCAAGACGCAATGGAAAGTATGAAAGTCGGGGTACAAGCTTTATCTCGTTGTCTGGCAGCCTTCTCGGGATCGATTCAATTTCCGTAGGTCTCACACCTGTCTTGCATGCATCAACATCGGTTGGCATACCGTACCTTACGCGTTGCCGGTATCTTACATGGTTTTCTTACGTCGATCACCGCTAGTAATACCGCACGCATTCAACTCTTAGGATCACCCTCACTTCTTCGACTGGAGACATATCATTGGTTTGGACTCCAACAGACATATGGATTTCTTAGGTCTAATGTCGGACCAGCTGAAGCTTGTCGTTGGTTTTGACATCGGTACCGCTTACTCGTCTGTTTCATTTGCTCTTGCGCCGATCAATGGAAGCCAGTCACAGACCAACAATGCCAGGGGAGTGTCAACGCAAGAGTCTATGCCAGTTTCCTTCAACGGCCGGTATCAGGTCAGCAGCCAATTGGCCTGGTGCAGCGAAGGGTCAAATTGGACTTGGGGGGACTACATCGACGTACTTGTCGACGATGGCAGGGTAGATGAATCGGACCGAATTCAGATGTTGAAGATGTGCCTTGAGGGATCTTCACGAACTCAGCGGATCAGGGATAAGTTGCATATCCTAATTAGTCGGCTGCCTCACGCTGCAAAAGAGCAACTCATGACGCCAACTGCACCAGAGGCCGGCGACCTCATTGGTATGTATCTCAAGCTTCTATGGACAGAAACAAGAACGCAGATAATGGGCCACTACGCGAAATCGAACGCAGGAAACATCTTCGACTACTGTCCTGTAGAATCCTGGATATCCGTTCCAAAGTTATGGTCCCCACAAATCAATGCAATCATGGTGGCTGCCGCCGACTGGGCTGGAATACCCGACATCCATCTAGTCCACGAGCCTGAAGCGGCCGCAGCTCTCTGCTTGCTAGAACAATATGAGCATGCGCTCCGGTACGGACAATTGGCCGCTGCCAGTATGCAAGGTATTCATGCGGGCGTAAGTTGCCGTTACAGGCCATCCCTAAGTCCAGACTGATGTTCTTGCATAGACTTTCAATTCCATTCTCGTGTTGGACGCTGGATGTGGGACTGTGGTAAGACTCTTTAAACTCTACTCGATGGCAACGGATCTTCTTTCAGTAGTGACCCCTACTTACATCAAACAACTAAAGGATCTTATGACCTACCTGATCGAAGCCCGGTCACCTAATCTGTTGATGAGGGAAGGTGTTCGTGGTACTGGTCAGTGGCTCACACAAGGCTTGAACGTGTACAACTAACTGTCTAGCAGCTGGCCTCGACGGCTCAGGACTTCTGAATCAACATTTCTTGGATCTCCTTGAGCCTTTGGTAGAGCGCTGCCTCCCGACAGCGTCCCTCGAGCGGCAAAATCCAGCAGCGTCAGAAGTCAAAATAGCTATAATGGCCGAGGCAGTCAAGAGCTTCGAGGAGAAGAAGAAGCAATTTGGCAGCAACTCAGAGAAGGCAGCCGGCAAACCGATGCGTATCCGCGTTCCCGGTTTACAGAGAAAACTTAGAACATCAAAGTCGTCGCTGAGTTCCGATCATATCGAAATTCCACGGTACTTCGTGTCCTTGCACAAGTCAGCCGCTGAAAGCTGCTTACCACAACCCAGGGAGGACATCATTGGGCTCTTCGACAAAATTGTTGTTGAAGTAATCAGCATGCTAAGGCAGCAGATCATGGCTTTCAACAAGCGATACCGCCACAAGAAGATCGACGTTAGTCCTTGATCGGTCTTTAATAGCTCGCACATTGACCACACCTAGTGCATCATCTTCGTGGGCGGTCTCAGCGGCAGTCAATACGTCTTTGACAAATTAGAGGAGACTTTCTTGGGGCATGGCGCCATTATGGGATATGAGATCAGTGTTCTCAGGCCTTACCAGGACTCGTGGGTTCCAATAAGCTCTTCTGTGGACAGTAGCACTGATGCATCCTCAGTGCGACAATTATCTCCAAAGGAAGTGTACTGCGCGCCCTTCACCACCCAGTCTCAGACAGGATCTTGGCCCAAAGTTATGGCTTTCAGCAAGACGAAGAATATGTGCCCTGGGTGCATGGCAAGGCAGAAAGCGTGCGAGACTTTCATGATGGATGCGATGTTGTCGAGCGCCGTATACATTGGCTGTGTAGAGTGGTAAGTCACATTGCGCTCTTGTACGATTCTGAAGATGGGTAACCAAGGGTAGGGCGACGCCATCAAGCGAGACAATCCAACTATCTTACGTATGAGAGGTTGGCGAGGCGTCGAACCTGATGGACATGCCAATCTCGAGGAACCTCTCTTTGCCTCGTATACCGAGGTCCAAGATCATGTTGATGCTCATTCTAACGGTATGTTGGTGAATCCTTACATATTCAATGCATATGCCCAACGCTAATGCCTCATAGGTATCGATGAAGTTGGACGTATAGAGCTAGACCTTTCTCACATAGACCGAAGCGGTTTCCGCAAAGGCGTCAGTATCGATACCCAGGATGATTATGTCAGGCTGGACTATGAAATCAAACTCATCTTTGACGGCATGCAACTGAGCTACGAATTAATAATTCCCACTAATGGAAGTTGGTGGAAATGTGATCCTAATTCGGAATTTTCCGACGAACATTGGGGTCCGCAACCGTATAGAGAGACAAACGTGGTCCGCAGTATCGCCGCCGCTTTCGATGTTAGTGGATACCAGGTACGCAGCGGACCTCAACGAGTCAACAATATAGCTACTACTCGCGAGGGAAAGAAGACAACAGCCAAAGCGACAGCGAGGCGTAGTGGCAAAGCAGGGCCCCTTAAGAACAATTCAACGGGAAATCCAAGGACTTTGAGGGAACGACGGTCTGCACCAGCTGGTGCCTACCCGAGCCTGGAGATTGGGCAAACGCACGAGGAAACCAGTCTTGAGCCTCGTAGGAGATCATGTCAGAGGTGCCGTTACGACAGGAAGACCTGTAAGGGCGAGGCTGCTGGTAGAGCTTGCAGACGATGTTGGACTTCTGGCCACGAGTGTATCGAGAGATAGAGTTTCAACGTTCAAAAGTCGTCCGATATGGTGACCTAATTCGAGCACATGGCTCGATTGCAACCTGGCTTGAGATCACTCTCGGACTGGGTCACCGTCGGGAGCCCTTTACTTACGTCTAGAAATATGATACACACAATTACGGGCATAGGTACTGGTTACGAAACAGCTCAGCTGGTATTGAGAATAGAGGGGGCGTCGCCGACGCGACACCACCTCACCTCAGTTCATGTTAATCTAAAATAAACACGTCTTATTTGCTGTGGACACATCAATTTACCGGGCTCGTCGCTGTGTCGCAATGCTCATGCCACATCCCGATCCTTCCGTCGTTCCTAGCCACTCGTTCAGGCTGTCGGCCCACCGTGAGATAGAGGTGCAGCCGGCCTTCTTACCGCCCGGCTGAGACCCTATCATCCACTCTGAGACGAGTCGCCCTGCTGAGTGTACTGTTGGGAGACGAGAATTTGGTATCCTACAAATTGGCCTACAGGGGTTTCTTAGCCTAGAGTAGGCAACAAGCCTCGCTCATTCACGGACAGCAGATCGAGCGATGACCCTGCCGTCCGTGTGCCAGGACGTGGTCCGTATCCTTGTACCTGCCAAATTTCCCGCCACTTATCTCCACATCTGACGCCGATTGCATTCATCGCAGTCGTTCTTGTTCCCAGGAAACGGCTGGTCCTTGCTTTGAGTATGATCACAACCCGAGAATGGAAATCGTACGAATAACATTAATATTGTAGGTCTCTCAAAGTGGCAGCCTTGTCATCTTTTAGGGGATCGCCCTGTAACATCGTTGCTCCATCATCGAACTACCCAACCCTTCAATGTCTCGGCCCATCTGAAGACGGTTCGGAGGTTGGCTCCCAAGTCATAACCTTCCACCGACTAGATCTCTTGTGAGCATCGACAAACGATGATGCAATACAATCCACTCTTTAGCACTGACTGATTATCATGTGCACTTGCAAATGCTTCTTCTTATCTACGTAAGCTTCCAGATGTCGGTGCCCTCAGGCCATACAACTGCCTGCTTTCCGGCCCAGCCATTTACTACACGATTTGACCATTCCCAATGGTTCTTGCTGGAAACTCGAGGAAACGGTACAGATTGTGGAATTAAGTGAGCTCTCCTATATCTGAAACCAATGATTCGCGGTTGTAAGGCTGCGCTGCATGGGCCAAAAATTGCAGTCCTTCGTGATCTCTTATGCGGCTTGGCATGATTTGAAGCGAAGCTGAGCCTTACTGGAGCCCACGAGACACAACCCCCATGCCGAACTCAAGTAGAAATTACGAGGAACGGATACAGGCTCTATCCTGTGTCTGCTATTCCATCGAGATTGCGAGCTACACCAAAATACTAGCTGAAGTCTTCACCTAAGGTAGTCCCACAATCTGTAGGCACGTGATCGGCGGCCTCGGCGGCCTAGGGCTCTCGGTATGGCTCATTCAGGCTCTGGGGTATGTCACGTGCTCACGCGTTTCTGAGGCTCTACCTTACCATTGCCGCCAAAGAGGACAAAACAACCATGCAAGACGTCTGAGCAATGCTTAGCAAGCCTTTCCGCTCTCCATTGCTGAGGAAACCCGAGCAACATTCCGGTCAAGGGGAAGGCCCCGAACCCCACGTCAAGCGACGGCGTATCAGCGATGACAATCGTAGAGCAGCGGAACCGTCTGGGGCGAGGCTGGTGTTCAAAACACCTGGCATATCGTCGCTCCCCAGAAAGCCCTTACTGACAGTGCAGAATCCTGCCGCATATATCGATACTTTGGTCAAAGTAGACAGTGGCGTCCATGGGTACTACAACGTCCTATGGTGTGTTCTGTACCTTGACTGATATTGCCGCATACTCTCGCTGATCTCGGCCCGTTCAGGCGCAAATACACTACAAAGAAGCACAAGACCTGGGATGGTGACGGTATACTCAGCGTTAGCAATGGCTACGCCCACTTGCAAGACTTATCAGGAAGGGAAATGGGTCGAGCGCCTTGTGACTCTCCGCTGCTGCCAGGGTCGACCCTGTCAGTCGGCGGCAAGGACGTGGAGATTGACTCGATACTGTCTAAGACGGACTATCTCGCAGGTCGGCCATTCCTGAAGACAGCGGGCAGTGCAACGCCCTCGAAGGAAAACCCAATTCCTTCAAAGATACCACCAAAACCCCTACCAAAACCCAAGCAGCCCGTCAAAGCAGCGACCGATGTCGAAAAAAACGTCACTCAGAAGACCCAGCACAATTCAGCTCCGAGGACGATGGGCACACAAGTGGCATGGAAGAACCCTTTGCTTCAGAGCACCATTATGCCCGAGAAGGAAACGGAAGAGCCTACTCCACGCCATGATCCCAACGCACCGAATGCGATTGTGATGAAACGACCAAAGGTAGTGCCCAAAGGTCGACAGATCGTGGACGTTGTGGTGGATCCTCTTTTGACTCAAAAATTGCGGGACCATCAACGCCAGGGTGTTAGCTTCATGTACGAGTGTGTGATGGGCATGAGAGACTTTGAAGGACAAGGTGCTATACTAGCAGACGAGATGGGCCTCGGAAAGACTTTACAAACGATTGCGCTGTTGTGGACGCTTCTAAAGCAGAACCCGATCTACGAGGAACCTCCGATCATCAAGAAGGCTCTCATAGTCTGTCCGGTTACACTCGTCAACAACTGGCGCAAAGAATTTCGAAAATGGCTCGGTACGGAAAGGATTGGTGTCTTCGTGGCCGACGAGAAACAGAAAAGGCTTACCGATTTCACCATGGGCAAAAGCTATAATGTTATGATCATTGGCTATGAGAAGCTTCGGATTGTTCAAGAGGAGTTGAAAAAGGGTCCCGGTATCGATATTGTTATTGTGGACGAAGGTCACCGACTCAAGACCGCGAAGAATAAGAGTGCGCAGGCCATCAAAGCATTGAACACATCGCGCAGAGTCATATTGTCGGGTACTCCCATACAGAACGATCTTAGCGAGTTCTACGTGATGGTGGACTTCGTCAACCCTGACCTTCTTGGAAGCTTCAAAACCCTCACCAAAGAATTCGAAGCCCCCATCATAAAGAGCAGGCAGCCAGAAGCTACCGAAAAGGATATCGAAAAGGGAGTAGCCAGAAGTGAAGAGTTAGCATCGCTTACGAACAAATTTATCCTCCGACGCACGGCCGATGTGCTTTCGAAGTATCTACCTCCAAAGACAGAACACGTCCTCCTATGTCGCCCAACCACTAGCCAAGCAACAGCGTACCAGCATGTGCTCGCACACCCGGCCTTTCAAGCAGCCTTGGGAAATCCTGAAGCCTCTTTACAACTAATCACCGTTCTGAAGAAAGTCTGCAATAGCCCGTCATTGCTCAAGCCCCAGGATCCAACAGTGCTGGTCAGCCCAATGATGGCGTCTTTAGTGTCTAGTATCCCTTCTGAGCTCCTACGCTCGAGCGCCGGCAGCACAAAGATCCGCGCCCTCGACCAACTTCTTCACACAATCCGCACTAAAACCTCCGACAAGGTCGTCCTTGTGTCGAACTACACCTCCACGCTCGACCTCCTTTCCACCCTTTTGACCTCTCTGGCCCATCCTTTCGCCCGTCTAGACGGCAGTACTCCGTCTGCGAAACGCCAAGACATTGTCGATACCTTCAATCGCACACCAGCTTCCACTTGCTTTGCCTTCCTCCTTTCTGCCAAAGCTGGCGGCGTCGGCATAAACCTCATCGGCGCCTCACGTCTTGTTCTTTTCGATGTCGACTGGAACCCGGCAACTGACCTTCAGGCCATGGCACGCATCCACAGAGATGGGCAGAAGAAGCCATGCTTTATCTACCGCTTCGTAATGGCCGGCGGCCTTGATGAGAAAATTTGGCAGAGGCAGATCACGAAATTAGGGCTAGCGAGCAATATCATGGACCAGAAAGGGGGGGGAAACAGCTTCACCAGGGAAGAACTCCGCGACCTGTTCCGTCTTGACGAGGGTCTGAGTTGCCAGACTCATGATCTGTTGGGATGTAAATGCGATGGGCGCGGCATGCCCGACGCTAGCATTGCTGAAGAGGAGACCTGGACGGTCCTTGATAGCGATGCCGAGGTAGAAGATCAAGACTCCGATTCTGATTTCGATCTTCCTGTCAATCCCAGCGCCAGGCGCGCCTTAGTCAAGGCGAACAAGGTCGACATGGCGGCACAAGAGCAGAAGATCAAGGACGACGCGCACAAGGCGCGGCACAAGGGTGATGAGTCGAAGATGCAGAGCCTCATGGCTTACACGCACATCGACACGTCTGGCTTCAAGGACGGGACGGACGAGGACATGGAGGCGTTGGTGCAAGATGAGGTGCTGCTGAATGTGCTTAAAGATGAGGATAACAGGATCTCTTTTGTGTTTGCTAAGACTAGTGGCTGAGCTTTTAGGTGTTTTTGGGGCATGCGGGCTCATAGAGTGGGTAAGCATAGCGACGGAGCTTGGAACATTGGGTTGGAGCGTTTGCTTGCTTTTTAGATGCTTATGGCACTGCGTGATGAGATTACATATCTAGAGCTTACGACTTCATTGCATAGCTTTTGGAGATATGAAGAGCATATAGACTGGCACTTACATTGCAGTGGCTTGTTTGATATATTGCTGCGTCCGCAAAGAACATCTGTCTTGAAGGTATTGTTTCCTTCTTACAAGCGTACGCAGACTGGGTCTGAGGTGAGACAGGACTTATCAAACAATTAGCCGTTTTCTCATAGGTCTCTACTGCCCGCATAGGGTCAAGTCGGTCTATCTGGTGATGCCTTTGAATTAAGTGCATACCTTTCTTGTCAACGCACCGATACTGCTGCGCTCATGCACCTGTATACAGACCCTTCTACTTCTCCCCTGCCCGGTCTATCAACTCTTCCAAATCAACATGCAGTCTCAATTCCTTCTCGCCCATCATCTCCCACACCCCACGCAGCTCCTTATCCGTCATCCCATCCCTAAGCTCCTCAAACGCCATCATCCACAGCGCCTTAACCCACGGACAAGCTCTCACGCCTCGCCACCAAACCGCCTTCGCCTTTGCCTTCTCCCCCCGTCCATGTTCAAAAAGGGCATAAAGCTTCCAAATCCCCGCACAATGCGCTCCAGCGGAGGCATTCACTGCGCGCTCGAAGGTGTTCCGGATGGTGTTGGTGTTCGAGCCGAAGGTGACGGAGCGATTGAGCTCGCTGTAGATGGCGAAGAGGTCGGGGATTAGGGTTTCTTTGGTCTTGCCTTGGCGATGAGAAGGGTCGTTGGAAGAGAGGACGACGTCTTTGATGATGGTACGCACTCGATCCTCGATCCGAAAGCGAGACTCGTTCCAGGCGTAGAGGGAGAGGAAGATGGTGTTTTGCGGGAAGAGTGCGATACTTGCGGTTAGGGCGTCGCGGATGTTTGCAGGCTTGAAGAGTGGGACGTTGGTCGCGTGATGGTGGAGAAGTCTGGCGAAGGATTGGTGGAGGAGTTCGTGCGCGGATGAGGTGGGGGGAAAGCGGGTTGAAAGGGCTTGGAGTTGGTCTGCGAGAGCTGACTGGGCGGCTTCGAGAGAGCGGGATGAGCTGAGGTAGGAGAGGAGGGTGAGAAGATCGCAAGCGATGTGGGAGTGTGTGGAGAGGGCCAGCGAGAGGAAGTGGTCTCGTGACGAAGTCAATGCTTGCTTGGTTCGAAGCAACGACGTTGGATTGACATGCAGCTGATGAGAGACGTCATCGACGTGATTCGAGCGATCTTGCGACACCAGGGGATCAGAAAATGCTAACAATCGCTCTAAGGCTTCTTTCACTTGGCCCGAGCTCAGGAGCTCCCAGACCCAAGTGTGCCACAGGAAGATCGTGTCCCTTTGGAGTAGTTCCACCATGTCCTGACTCGTATTGATGGCTGCAACAAGAGTTTGTAGGGCTTTCTCATGATGGTCTAGACGGAACTCGATGCAGACATGAGCATTATAAAGGCGGAAGCTTGTTGGCCTTGCCTTGATAAGCTTCTTGGCCGTCTTCGTAACAGTCTCTGGCGATACTTGAAGCTCAAGAGCTAGGAAATACTCTGGTAGGGCGTCGCCTCCGATGCCGGCGTCAACGAGAGCTTTGAGAGTCCGTCGTATCCAATCAATCGGTACGGGTCCTTGATCCTGGGCGTACTCGAGTAGCCAAGTGTCAAAAACCGAAAACCATGAGCCCGTTGCTGAAAACAAGGTGTCTGTAGCGACAATATAATCGGCAACGGGCGTACGAAACGGGCTGCTGGTTCCATCCGGAGATCCTTCGGTGTGACCAGCTGCCTGGACTTTCCATGGCTCGATTGAGTTGCGCGACAAAGATAGCATACTGTTGCGGAGAAACGGGCCTCTGTACATTGATCTCGCATCGGCTGCACTGCCTGTATGGTGCAAAGGCGGTAGATGGCAGAAAGCAAGGAAACTTTCGACAAGAAACATCTGGTTCTGGTCAAATTTCGGCCAGACACACAGAATATCTCGCACGTCCGAGAAAAGAATGACTCTATAGGGATCGTCTTCAACAACGTCATCGATTGCACGCCCTGGGTGCCTCGCCTGCAGTGTTTGCTTTTGCTCTGAGAACGCGAGCGAGCTATAGACGTCTGAAATATTTCCGGGGTCTACACGTACGTCAACCTTTGGTGGTCGTGGCTCTCCTGCACTCGAGACGAATTGGGCCCATCCTTGGGCGCCAGCTTCTCCAACACGCGGCACTTCGCTCTCCCAAAACTCGTCGAATGCAGACAATATTTCATGGGCGGTTTTCTCGCTGGGACCGCCTTGGAACGTCCGATACTCGTCGGGCTTGAAGCAGTAAAATTCAAATAGGGCTTGCCATATGGCAACCGCACGTTCTGTAAACCCTGCCTCTCGTATCAACATTGTCAGCCGGAGGACCAAGTACGGTATTGTGCCGTCGAAATCACGACCCCCCGGGTCTGCACTCGACTTCCGAGGAGTTCCCACTACTTTAAAGCCATCGATAAACTCCGCTAGGACGTCGTCATACTTGAAAGATTGGAAGGCGGTTGTCCGAAAATTGAGGTATCTAGTCCAGATCTCCCCAGACTGTGGGTATTCACGTAGCAGATTTTTCCACTTTGTCTGAATTCTCGTAATATTCCAGATTTGTGATGCTTCTTCCATCATTGCCACGGTTAATCGTTCCTTGTCCTTCGCTTTTGGAACCGCTGCAATGGCCTTCGCATACATTGAGAACTTGATCTCTGCATTACTTTGCTTCTCCGCAGCTGTGGGCTTTGAATGTCCTGGCATTGGATCGAGCCCAAACATCTTATCGTGAAACGCTATGAGTTGAATCCAATTGTCGCAATTAGATGGATCACCTTCGACAGCCCTATTCAGATCGCTTCGGTTTTGCCGAGTCACATTGTCCACTACGAATGTCCTACCATCTTCTTCACACGCCGAAGTCTCGTTGCTATACATGAGATCTTCGTCTTCGGGCTGATCGGATAGCTTGGCTTTACCACGTACAGATCTATAATGATGCGCATCATCATCCGATGGCAGATCGAAATCCTGGTGGGTCTCCGTACGGTTTTTCTTCTGTTGGGTCAGGTGGCTGAAGGGAAGAAAATCGGCATCCTGCTCGTCGGCGCTGTCGAGCGATCGTCCGGGTCTTACCCTCAATCTCTTTAACGCGCCCACTGATGACTTCGAGAGCGTATTCCTTGCTCGTCCTTCCAGTGTCCTATCGCCTGTGAGTACAATTGCCTTGTCGTGACTGCTCGATCTGTCGATTTTGCGGAAAGGCAGTCCAAGGATAGAACCAGTGCCCGAACGTCTATAATTTGCGATCGAGGAGCGATGAAGACCACCGAAGTCAGTGTTTCCAGGATCGCCCCTTCGATCAACAAGAAAACCGTCGGTGACATCTATCCGTGTCAACGATCTAGCGCCGAGAGCACCTGGGCGTGCGGTCCCTTCCGGTGCACTACTGTTCCCCCCACTTAGATGACCATGGCTCAGCCGACCTTGACTTTTGGATGAAGCACCAGCTTCTTTCGACCTCTGGCGGTCGCCATCTCGCTTACGGCGAACTCCCTCCTTCCTTGCCGTACAGGAGCTTGAATTATCATCGTAAGCCTTACTTTCGACCTGCAGCGAATCGTTCGGCTTGGCTTTGAAACTTGCAAACTTTGGGACCACCTGTTGCTCTTGCTGGTGACGTCTCTTCAGTACGAAACTGGCATGATCAGGTTGGATTGAGGGTGTCATACTGACGTACTTAGTGTATTAGTTCTCCCATGCGACGAAGATGATAGGTTTTTCACCTGGACAATTCTACGCTAGCCAATAAGGTCGCGTCCTGGATGAACATATTTATTCTGTAACATCTTTGCCTCGAGGTTCCTTAGGTATTCACGGGCCTCATTCCGCTCTACGTGGTAAGGCTGAAATATAGTTATCTTAGCGTACCAGCCGCGGAATAGTTCCGAAAGATCTCACCAGGAATTTTTTGATAGAGAAGCACACTCCGCGACTTGCACTGCCGATCTCCCACCCCAGAGGTCGCTTCGTGACTGCTCAATTAATCATTTCGCAATGGCGACGGTTCTTGCTGCGCAGCTGGCGCAGATACGCGCCAAATCCTCGAACCCTCTCGACCTCAAAGCGCAGAAGGAAGCCCACTCAAGATCTTTGATCTTCGAACCCGAGGATGCTGCAAACCAAGACTTCGATACGATATATCAATTGTGTTATGAGGGCTTCCTTGAGCTGTGCCAATTAGATCCGCGGTTTGCGCCCTTTGCGAAGAGTCTCTTCAGTGAGCAAAGCAAGCAGGAGGACCGGACACAGATGACAGAGGCCCAGAATAAGCAGCTTGATGTAGTCGTAGAGGACTTTCTGAGCTTGGTCGGATCCCGACTACTATTAAAACCTGCATTGCGGACAGTCGAATGGCTCGTTCGGCGCTTCAGGTCAGTGAAAAGTAGAAAACTCTTGGGAAGAGCAGTACTGAGAGTTTTGCTGTAGGATTCATGAGCACAACTCGATATGTCTTGTCATGAGCTTCTTACCTTATCACAACCATCCTATGTTCGCAACAGTCCTTGCAATCCTACCCCAAAGCATCCCACCAACGCTTAAGTTCCTCTTTCCATACATACAAACCCTGGTGAACCCTTCGCGCCATACGGTGGTATATACGGCTACAAATGACCAGGCATTTCTCACCGCTTTGAATAGCTACGTCCTCAGGGTGTGCCGGCTAGGCTTCCAATATGGCGCCCTCCTCTCGTTCTGGGCATCAGTCATTGCCGAAGCTACCGCCGGAATGATCGAATCGGCGCGGTCAGGTCGGCAAGAAGCGCAGAGACAAAATCAAGAAAATGTCATCATGCGTATAATACCAATATTGAATGAGGGTCTTTCGCTGGATTGTGTACCAGACCTGAGAATCGGTTGCTACATGATTGTGACAGTCTTGGCTTCGAAAGCGGTGCTCAATGATGGAGCACTAACGGCTCTGATGGATGCGGTGACCTCGAAATGGGTAGGAACAACTCATGCTGGCCTTATTTGTCTAGCAGTGCTTGCCCAGAAAAGGGACACAACGAAATTGCCACATCGGACCTTCAAAGCTTTGATGTCGATCGACAACCTCGAGGATGATTTGAAGATACTCAAGTCTCAGTACCAGGTGGATAAATTGGTGCTCGGCATTGTGTTGGGTATTGTTGGAAAGCTGCGAAAGGAGCCTAGTGTCTCTATGGTGGCGAGATTGCGGACTCTTATGATTGATGAACTGATGGACGGCGCCTCGATTACCGCAGTCGTATCATCCATGCTACGGGTACTGGGGAAAGCCAAGCAGAACCCATCTTTTGACCTCGGCGGACCTTTGTCAGATCTAACTGTGTACCTGGCTGCTGCGGACACCTTCGGAAGCACTGTAAAGGCAATGGTCATGGATTCAGACGAAGCTCCAAAATCGTTACAGCAACGACTGCAGAATCTCAGCATCGGTCAAAATACCCAGCCGGTGGAAGAGGATCGAGACATGCATGATGTTGATCAACCGCAAACGCTGGAGTTATTCGACGATGCGGTAAAGGGGGTACAGCCGGGGACGACCCAACAGATCTCCTTCCTGTCGCGGCTTGACTCTTACGACTTCTCCAGCTTATTGCACCCGTTCATCCTAGCCATAGACACGCCTGAGACGATCAATAAATTCTTACATCTTCCCGTTCTTAAAATGTCCCGAGCTATGACAGAACCTCTTTTCATGTCCTTCTTCATTCGAGCTTGGGGTGACCCTTTCCCCGTCAAGGCGCGGGTTGCAGCAATCGATGTTATTACTCGTCAGCTGGCAGGCGAGAGCTTAACATCGGACGTGCAGATCCTGTTTCCTTACATATTCTACACTTTGGCGGATCCTGTAGTTCAGGTTCGCCGATCGGCCTCGACGTTGGTGCTACATCTGGCAAAGGCATATAGAGCAGCGGCAGAGACTTCAGGAGGACGTCCCAAATTACAGATCCTAGGACATGATCGCATCTACGGAGAGACGAAAGAGATGACGGGCGTTTCATGGCTAAGTTTTGAAGAGGGTTTAAAGTTATTAGAAGACTTCCTCGTACCGAATCTTGAGGAATCTCTGCTGGATGCCGGTCATGTTGCCAGACAATTTAGCTCTGTCATGAATGGTGCAATCCACACGAATTCTTCAATACCTGCTCAGAAGAATTTTAGGTCCTCCTGGAAACATTCAGTCTTTGTTTTTCTCTGTAGCCACGTTGCTCAGACACCGTTGAGATGTGTCAAGAGCAGGCTCCTAAAGATGCTGAATCAGGTGCCGAAAGCCGGTGGGGTCTCACGAACGAAGACCTTACTGCCACTCCTCACGAGATGCACCGACGAAAGCCAGGACATCTTCCTCGAGAAGTGTAGCGAAGAACAAGTCCAGCCGGAACAATATATGAAACAACTGGTCGAAGTGGTTTCACCTACGGACAGAGATGGTGTTCATTTTTTGAGAGATAACATCGAGCCAAGGATAATGTCGGAACATCCTTTATTTTATTCTACTATTCTTGATCATGTCAGGGCTATCTGGTCATCGATGAAAGACGATTTACAATCAGCATTAGCTGAGCAACTACTTGTGTCTGCAATCTCCAGCACTAGCGCCAGGTCAGAGGCGGCACACGCGGTGACTGCTTTGGACGTCCTCCGTGAAGTCAAATTATCTTCTTCGGTTCTATCAGGATTTCTTAAGAACCTTCCGCCGCTGACCCCTAATTCTATTGACGAACCATCGATTATGAAACGCAGGAAGACCAGTCACAGACATGAGATAGCTCGCGTGGACCCCGGAGCATCCGACAATGCCCTCAGAAGATTTACCATTGTGCTCGAATTGATTGACTCTTCTGTACCCGAGCGTCATCCGGAGCTGTTGAAGTCACTCTTCGATATTCTTGCAGACTTAGAAAGCTACAAACGCCATTCAGGAACCGAACTTGGCTACCTCGAAGTTATTACATTGAACAGTGCTTATGGGATCGTGAGCAAGGTAGAGGTAAGCATTGGTCTTCACCATATGTCGCTATTCCACACTGACGAGGCATAGAGTACGACAGGCTCGCAAATCGACCCTTCGGCGATAAAGGCCGATGTTCTGATAGGCTGCATAAGTACGACCGAAAACCCTCAGGTGCAGCAGGCCGCATTACTGCTAGTTGCAAGTATTGCGAGCGTGGCCCCGGAATTAATACTGCACAGCGTCATGCCTATATTCACATTTATGGGTGCCGGCCTCATGCGCAACAACGATGAGTATTCTGTTCATGTCGTTAACAAGGTATGACTGCTTGTCAAACAGAAATGTCTTGTCACTAACCACCGCACGCAGACTATGGAATCAGTGATACCACGTCTCGTCCGATCGCTGCACAAGCGGAAGGGGCATCCGGTCATAAGCATATCGGAGCTGCTACTCAGCTTCGTAGCTGCGTACAAAGATATCCCCCCACAGCGACGTCAAGAGCTCTTCCTGTCCCTTGCCAACAAGATAGGGGCTGACGAGTTCCTCTTTGCGTTGATTTTGCTACTTATTGATAAGTATCCTAGTCGTAAATCAGTCCTAGAATTTGCTGCAGGGCTTGTCGAGCGTCAAAAGATCACGACACAGCTTATTGTAAATCTGCCAACCACATCTGTGAGGTTGCCTTGCTGACACAAATCAGGCCATCGAGAAATATCTGGACACCGCATTGGACTTATTCGAGCAAAAGCCTTCTCTATCTGCAAATCTCCTCAGTAACGAGGCTTTGAGATCAGTCGATGACAAACTTACCAACATAATGCCTCTGCTTTCGAAGATTCTGAAAGAAAATCGGCTCAAAGCAAGAACTGCGAAGTCGCTCTTTCACGGGGGAGAAGAGGCTAGTATGATTCGGTCGTTGCTCGCAACTGTCCTTGAACAGATTTTATCTCTCAGAGAGAAGACAGCAAGAAACACGCAGGGTCAGTGCCTTTCACTCCTGTACAAGGGATGGTGATAGATGTTGACATTGTTGTAGTGACAGGTCTATGCGATGTGGTTCTACATGCCTTCCTTGATCTTTTGTCATTAGAGGCTTTCATCCAAATTTTACCAGAGTTGCTGGAGCGTACCCAAGCCCAAGTATGTCCTTTCACCTTCGATATAAGTCGTCTAAACTAACGCAATCAAGCTCCGCGTACCCGTCTTGCAGTCGCTTGAAGCTCGTCTTCAAAGTTCTAATAATGAACCTCCCCAAGCACGGAAAGCTTGCTTAGCATTCTTGCCCCAACTGACAAAGGTCATCGAACAAAGCACCGACGAGCCATTACGACGGGTAGCAGTGGTATGTACTGATCAGATCGTGGAGAGATTCGGCAGAAAGGATGTAGATGCAGTATCCGCCGCTGCGACGACAATCGGCGGCTCTCGCTGTCTCGCTACCGCTGAAAATAGTGTCGTCGTCGCAGCGCTGCTGTGCTTGGCGACTATGGCGGAAATCCTTGGGGAAGCCTTTATCCCTACAATCCCTCAATCACTCCCGATTACCATGGATCATCTGGCAGCTAGTCTAGACGAAGACGCAGAAGATCCGCGACTACATAACGCGTGCTACGCTTTCGTGACTTCTTTGCTGCTGTATCTTCCATTGGTTGTGACTGGAAATTACCTGGATCAATTCCTAAAAGTTTCATACGAATCAGCAAATGCCGAGATGGGCGATGAGTGTAATAACATTCGTACTGAGGCTTTGAAATTAGTCGCCAGATCTCTAGAACCGAAAGACTGCTTCGCTGCCCTGGACAGGACTTGGACGAATGCAATGGCGGAGGGCCCTCTGGTAAGTTACCGCAAGACCTGCCAACAATGACCTTTTCTAATTCCATTGCAGGCTGTCAAGGAGTACCTGGGAGTCCTCCGATTAGCCATTGAGAGCAGACCCAAGTCAGCAATAGCAAAGCAATCAGACACACTAGCCAATCTCTTCTTGAAGGTCTTCGATCTGCGCCGCATCCAATTCTCCCCTCGCACAGACGACAGCTACGAAGACGACGAAGTCAAAGAGGTCGAGGCCGCTGTGAACGACACCATAATCGCCATGATCTGCAAAATCAACGACACCGTCTTCCGCCCCATCTTCACCCGCTTCCTCGAATGGTCCGTCAGCCCGACCCTGACGAAGGACCTGAAGTCGAAACTTTACCGCCAAACAACCATGTGGACATTCCTACTCAACTTCTTCGGCACCCTTAAATCCATCGTTACCAGCTACGCCGGCCTCACTACTGAAGACGCTGTAGATATCCTTAAGAACACTTCCTTGAAAGACGCAGACTCAAGACTCCTCTGGGAACGGGTAATCCTCACGCTACAATCAGCGTTCGAACACGACCAAGATGACTTCTTCCAATCACCTACCCACTTCCCGCCCCTCTGCGCCGCCCTCCTTGCCCAGCTTCCTCCTGTATCGACGTCCGCTCACTCCTCCATCCTGCTTCCGCAGCTGATCACCGTGATAACCCTCCTCGCCACCACCACCGACGCGCCAGCACAACATAAATCGCTCTGCGGGCCCTTGCTGCAGTACATGCGCGATGACAGCTCCGCAGTCAGGCTTGCGGCTGTGAAGACGCAGCTGTCGTTGACGGAAAGGCTGGGAGAAGAATGGTTGGCGCAGTTGCCGGAGATGCTGCCATTCATTAGCGAGGGCATGGAGGATGACGATGAGGGCGTGGAGATGGAGTTCAGGAGGTGGGTCAAGAGGATAGAAGAGATTCTGGGAGAGAGTATCGCGCCGGTGCTGCAGTGATGGGGTCCAGTGCAATTGATATGATATACGACATAACTCGCTGACAGCTAGGCAAAAGATTCTAAGGCGAGGTGTTGTAGCCATAATGTCATGGGCGATTTGGAAGGTCAGGTACTTAAGGTCAGGTACTTGAGGCATCGAAGCCAAAACCATGGACGTAAGGGACTTGCAAGGCATCTCCTCGGAGGGTTATTTGTCTCCAACCTACGCCGTGCCTTTAGTAAAACGCATGTTACGAAGTTTTACATTGGTAATTGTATTCTCAGGCTACAACTAGTGTTTAATATCGTAGCGCATCCCGAACAACGATTCTCGATCTCCGAACGTCTCTTCCCCACGAAATATCACCAACGCAAGCACTAACCCGGACCCCGGCTGCAGACTGGTCCACTCTCCGATTCCCTCTCTTGAGTCTAGTCTGCCATCGGGCTAAATCTTGCCCGGAGCTGACTTTCGAAAGTTGGAAGAATAGTCGGTGAAGTCAACAAATAGATTCAACAGCTCAATCTTTTTGTTGTATCGAAGGTTGTCAACCGATTGTCGCATCAGCATCTTGCGAAGACGAGAAATAATGTCGGACAAGATATAGTCACTCTCTAAACTTAGATAGCGACCACTTTCTTGTATCTTGAGTCACAATTGTAGACTAATAAAAGACTTTCGAACGTTGTCAACAAGCGAATATTTGATGCGCAAGTAAAAGTTCGTAATATTCTCGACTTGTAGCCAGTCTTGAAACGTAAGATCTCGCATAATTTTCAACTTGCTGACCAATACTGAAATTGTCAGTTGAAGAAAGGGATCCGGCATGCGAGGCTGGTCCAGATTGGGTTGTTCGAGTTGTTTACATATAGAGATGCGTAGTTCCGGGACGATTCAGAGTTCGCTGGCTTCTTGATAAGTATCGGCAACCGTGAAGTTCTGTGCTTGCGCATTGTTGCTGTCTCTATGAACGCGTATAGCCGAAGAGGTTTGTTTCGAGTGAGAGTTCGACTTCTTGTCTTAGGGAAACAATCAGCCAACTGGTCCAGAATTTATTGTGTACGTTTCACACTTACTTTTTTCAAGAATGATCTTATTGTTCTCAACGCCGTTGATGCTGTAGAGTATAGTGTTTACCCAGCTCTTGTTCCGATCGAGCGGACCTTTTCTTGCAGATTTTGAACTTGATTACTCAGCGTCACCAGCTTTAGCTCTTGGTCTTCGAATATCTGCCGCAATATCTTGATAATACACTTCTGATGTTCTTGATCAGGTACTACGTCGATTCGAGGACAAAAAGCTTCAAGATCTGTCACGGCTTCTTTCGGGGACAAGGGCGTTGTTTCTTTAGTGGGAAGCTCTGGACCCTGAAGTCTCAAGCTCGTCGGATGTCCTGACCATTTTATAAGACTCTTGCACGGAAGAACAGTAGACCGAGATTCGCTAATTCTAGTGAAGACCCCTCCGGTGTTGGATGTTTCTCCATTAGGCCAATGACCAGCCAGGAATTCTTTCTTGGTCTGGTTCCTGTTGAGAAATGAGTCGTTTGTCGGTGATGGAGAAAGGAGTTGCTGTAGGTCTGGACCCCATATATACTCATCACTACCCCGGACGTTCCCTGTGATGGGTAAATAGGAAGAAGTGTTGTAAGATGAACAAAGCATGTTGAGCCGATAATAATCTGATAATCGATATATCTTATGCAGGAGTTACTGTTGTGATAGTAATTCAATTGACCGAATCCACCCAGGGTTTGGCGGGACAATTAGCTCTTAAGATATCACAGGTTGGAAGCCTTCAGATCCTTTGGCACTAGCAGCGCTATCAACATCTTTGTTCAACACGAGCAGATGTTGTTGTGGTAAATCGCCACAGGATAGATGGCTCCCTACTCTGAAGGAACCAGGTAATCCATACGGCGTTGATTTGAGAAGACGATCGTGCGGACGAGGGATATAGCATCTAGAACTTGGAGCTTTCAACACGGGCCAAATGTATCCTTAGAAATTACCAGTCTTCATTATCTAGACGCTAGGCATGCTATATTTTTAGCTAGTTCCATGGGCATTTACAGGCTTCAGGGTTAAGAAAGTACGAATCTTATGCGATCCAGGCCTCTTTCTCTTCAATGTATGCCTACATCCTGGTCCTTGAAGGAATTTCGTGCTTCATTCTTTACTCGCCAGCGTGTAGAAAATCAAGAAGCTGGAAACGAATTACGCCTCTACTCTAAGATTGCAACTGGCTTAACGAGATTGTTCCTCACAATGTTCGCCAAGGGCAGGGGCTACACCATCGGATGCGGTCGAGCTTGTTGTTGAAAACCCTTGAGTCTGATTCTGATTTGCGATGTTTGTGGTCCTTGGTCCTCTACTAGCGGGAGCAAGCTCCTAGAGTATCATGATTACATACAATAGCTAGTGATGGGATCGAAGGGACTAGGAACATGGTTTTGGAGGTCTCTTCAATCGTGAGACGGTAGTCTAATAACGAGGATCTGCACACGTTTGGGAAGCCTTTGCTCTTGTTGAGAAAACTCTGTCCTCATTTAGAGAGCCTGTTTCTATCAAAAAAGACCCTATTTTCAATGGGAAAAAATCTCATTGCTGCTTATAGAGAAAGTGGGTAGAGGGTCTTCGTCTCTGGTGGTTTAAAGGCTGTTGGCTCATACCATCCTCCCGAGCTCGAATGTGTTAGATAAATATGTGATTGCCGGTCCGAAGAGCTAGCTTTGATGCTGACTGAAGTCGCTAATCTGAAGTCCGTCGTATGAAGCGAAGCAGTGGCGCGTCACGCCTAGATTCAGGTCGAGGGGTCAGAAAGACCAAGATTGCTTCGTGGATGTTGGTGGAGAGGTGTTGGTTGTGTAGCCCAAACAGTGGCTGGCTATGCCGCAAACGTGTACTGCTCCCTGTGGTTGTATGGAAAGTTGTAGCTAGGCTAAGCGACTATGCATCGCTATCGAGTAGCCTAGATGAGCACGAGCAGTGATTCGCATCGTGCTTACGATCATGCTATGCGTCGGCAAAAATGGATGCATTCTGCACGGTCTTGGAAAGGTCCCGATAGTCATTCAAAATTTCGTCCTGGCCTCGTATGAATGTCGTAGCCGGGTACGCATCGAGTCTGGCTACTTGTCGCTCTAGATGTGAATGGGTCGTCTCTGGTCGATTAGACCAGCATTTTCCCGCCAATACATATTTCGTGAGTGCCAAGGAACATGTGCTCCATAAACAGTGAAGCTGCCGGCGCACAGGAAAAAAGTGACGGTATTTCTTCGAGATGAGGTCGCTTTTAGTAGCATCAGCAGAGTATTCTTAGCTGTGCGGTGTTTGAAGACCACCAAGGTCACGCGCTGGAGGTACCAAAGTTGGTTCAGTCTCCGTAGCCTTCTGATGTCTCGTCGCGTTGTGTGATCTCTGTTACTTGCAGGCCACGAAGACTACATCTTCTCAGAACTCCTCATCTCTCATCTCTCATCGCATCTTCAAACCTAAGAAACCCCGCCTCCCCAAACTCATCGAGATCCATACCCTCCCCTCCCTGATCTTTCAAAAGAGTCTCATTCATTGGCTGCGCTTTTCTGGTTTTGGGCTGTAGCATCGGTCTCAGCGCCATGACATGCGTAGCGTTCGCATTACCAAAGGGATGCGAGCGCAATGGATCGGGGTGCTTCGGACTTAGCTCCTCTTGCTCGTCGTAGGGACGCTTGTTGCTGTTCACAAGTAATGGTAAGGATGCGAACCTATCGCCTGGAGGAACATCAGACAGTATTGACTCCTGACTTGACGGAAACGCATCATCATCATTCGACAAGTCGAGGCGGGGAACATTATCTTGCAGCGGTGTCGGTCCCTGTTCAAGGTTGCCAGTCTTGAGAATCCCACAGTAAGGGAGAAGGCCAGCTGGGCTGTAGCTGCGATGAAGACTACCGTCAACGCGGAAAGGGGCATAGCTATTTGAGGTGGTAGGGGGTTTAGGTTTAGTCTTGTAACCTTCGGGCACGGATTTGCGGATACGCATGCCGACGTTGAGTAGGGAGGTCTGTATTGATGCAGACAGGACAGGGCCTTGAAGAGAGTTTGAGGATTGGTTGCTGTGGTGGCGGAATGCTCGCTTGACTGGTCGGGATGGGGTCGTCATGATTCGGAGAGTGTTTCGAGAGACGGTTGAGATGCTGGGACCCGAGACTGGGAGGTTGTTGGGAGAGGTAGCTTGGGTCAACATCTGCGCGTTCAAATTCAATTGAGACGCGTCGACGCGCTTGAAATGACATCATTGTCGCGTCTTTGTGACATTGCCTCCAAACCTGTCTCTGCTGTGACGCTGTCGGACAACGCGCAGAGCACCGTAGAGTGACGACGTCGAGCTTCATCGCACTGGAGGCATATTCATGTCTCCTGCTCTCATGCTTTTACCTTGCTCTGATGGTTCCTGTGGGGTGATCCATGGTTTTTGCGAAGCTGTTGACTGACTGTTAACGTGTTGCCTGTATCAAGGTCTTGGTTCTCGTAAGACTTCTGCCGCTGGATCTACATAACACTCTCAATATTTCCATCAGGTTCATTCATGGATTCCAGCCTAAGAAAGGGTAGAGGCCAGCGCTCAGCCGCCAATCTAAGTCAAAGGATTAGGTTGGCTAGCAAATATTAAGCCCAAGTCCGTCGATCTCCCATCTCCAGGTTTCCATTCGCTTTTTCCCTTCAACTTCTTGTAAGTATTTTCCACATCGTGCTGCTGCCAAAGGTCAGACTGTGTCCCATCGTAGCAAAGTTGTTGACTGCCGTTGCGACTCCGTTTCTTCTCAACTTTCGTCCCGTATCCAGTTAGAACATGATGTCGATCGAGATTGATCGCTTTAAAACTTTCCTCCCAATAATTGCAGCCAAGTCGTTCTCGAAGGCGTCATCTATCAATAAACTCCCGACGATGTTGACTAAGGTAGTGTCTCAACCAACCTTGTCCGCAGCAGCACCGATGACATCTACCACCATGGTCAGCTTGCACAAGGGCTCTTTTGCGAACAAGACATACAAAATCTTCAACAGCTACAGACGAACGTCGTTCGCAGCTACAGGGTTAATTATACCAACAACCATAATACATGTACGAAGAAATTTACGGGAGCTAGTCTCTACGCTTTCGTTAACCTTACTACGCCGGGGTTAATAATCAGGAACGCCATTCCGGTCTGGAACGACGCGCTATATGATCGATACACTATACGCAATACATAGTTATACGAATGACCCGGGCTCTATCGTAGGCGACCATGTCACCCAGGGCGTGGCGTGAATGGTTCGGGGCCATATGTTGAAGCTACTATGCGGGATATGAAGGCGTTTATTCCGCAGAAGAATTATTGCTCAATACCTATAGGTAACGTGGCCAATGCTCTCCAAGGAAGTGCAGCTAGGATAGACGACGTATCTCAGGGTGCATGGGAATACCTCAAATTTGGTGTCTCCAATGACAAATTTAAGTTCTTCGGTGTAAATATGGTCACCTTCTGTCGAAAAAAACCCACCCTAGGTATGAGATTGCTACGCGAAAGCTTTCAGAATTATCCATATCAACGCTCATAGCCACGTATGGATACAGCATAGCCTAAAACCGCGACTTCTCCAAGATTTCACTCATCTTTGGTGCTGACATGGCGGCCACTGGACAGGCGGCTTGATCTAAGAATACTTTCCGTACAGTACGGGCATGTCAGTCCCAGGTGTTGATGTACAGACTCTCAGCAACTTTGCAAGCGTATCCACCTTCATGATCCTTATGTCGCCTTCGAAGGCAAACTTAGCGAGCTACACTCCTTCTAAGAAGGCAGCAGCTACATGCTATCCGGTGACAGCACGCTAAAAGCATCCTTGACGACTACCACTATGAACCCGTCAACGTCCGCTTCGCCATCAGCTTCGTCTTAGTCTGGGATTTGAAGAGGCGCTAAAGCAGGGTCAGGCGTCGCAGTACCCGTCGGAGTCTTTGCACCTTAGCCGCTATCTTTGTGCTTGAATGAGGGCGCTGGCAAAAGATACAGGATTAAGCTGGGGAGGAGTAACGGACTATGATCGAGCTTGCTGTTGACGATGTCGATCGAGAAGCGCGAGGTTTCGGTCCACACATGGCTGCTTCGAAGACGCCGGCCGGAGTTGAAGAGGCTAGTGCGATCCAAGAAGCCCTGAAAGACCGTCTTGTCCTCGAGAATCCTAGGCAGGACGATGCTGTACCTGTGGTGGTCTGGACATCGCCCAATGAACTACCCAGCCAGATGTATTTGCTAAAAATGAGTTGAGTGCCAAGCATCTTCAGGATTCTCAGGCCATACTTCTTGAACGCCGCATCGACACATCGTGGCCCCTTTCATCGAAAAGGCAGGCCTGATAGTCTCCGCGTTCTCAATCAATAGCAGCCTTTTGACTGACACCGTGGGTTTTCAAAGATATAGTCGAATTCCTTGAAGCTCCCCATCTGCCTGAGGCTCCCCATCTGACAACGACGACCTCCAGCGAGCCCTGGCTGCCAATCTGGGCAAGACCACCAAGATGCGGCGCGGTTTTCTCTACGCAGACTATTGCTAAGCCTAGCGCGATGTTACCTAGATTATCAAACGTCGCCACCTCCCCGTCTACACGTTTTATCAAGTCGATCTCTATCGCGCAATCTCCATGGACCCAAGTTTTCGGAACTTTATAGCCCTTTGATGGATCATGACTGAACATGATGGGTGCCTTGGACTTTTGCGTACTTGATGGAATATAGCTTACTGCTGTAAAGCAATTGAGCAACGTGGGTCCAAGTCGCGGCTTGTCTGGTTCTTTCAAGCTGAAGCAGCCACCGTCGGAAAATATGAGGGTGGCATTCAGGAGACATAGGAAAAGTGATGCTTTGAGCATGATTTGTTATCTTCTCTGGGAGGCTGAGTGATAGATGGGGAAATGCGTGAACAACAATCAGTGAGCTCAAATCTCTAGTAAATCAGCAAGATCTCGCTTTTGCAGAGTGGGCGGATTTGCCCACACAACACGAGTTCGTTGACCGGGCGCGCAAGTCGCATGAAAGCAGTGCATTACCGCGAAGCGCCCGATCTTCTCGGTCAAGCAAACCCAATTCATGTTGGAGAAGCGAGTCGCGACCATAGGAGGGACTAACACCCTATGATTTGCCAGAAGTGGTGAGTGTTTCGCTATCGATTGGATTGGCAAGCACGGGGATCCAAAATGACCATGCTACGAGCAGACCTGGCAAGAGATCCCTTCCCTTGTCGCGGTCTCATAAAACGCATGAATAGAACTTACTTTTGGGGGATATATCACTGTATATGCAACGGAGAATCGATCCAAAAGAAATGACGAGGCGGTATAAGACTATTAGGGAAACATACCTTTCTAAAGATGATTAGTTACGCTCATAACTGCTCCCCTTTGAAGAGGTCTATAGAGCTGTACTTCCAATTAGGGTTATTGACGGATAAGATACTGGAGCGCCAGAATGGTGACAATCCGTGAAGTGACAGTGCCCTGCGTCTAATTTGGGTCGTACCGGGAGGGTAGCTATGTGCAATATGCCGGCTATCATATTGCCTTTGTAGCAAATGTAGCGTCCTAGGGACTATCACTCAGTCGGAACAAGAAGGCAAGGAGATCGAATTCGAAAAGCCCACATACATTATCCTGGTGATGTTTTGACCAATTGGGTTAGACTAAATACCTTAGTCTGCCTCGGCACCCACTGCAGCGGACCAACTTACCGTATCACCGACTCTGAGCTGTCACTTTATTCGTCTCAATTCTGCTGCCTCTCATTGATCTTGTGAGAAATGCGACACCAGACCTGAATCGAAACCCTCAACCCGTTGTCGCCCACGGTAACCTGGCCAATATGTTGTCACGCTTACTTAGCCTACCCCGTGAGCTTCGCGAGCATATCTGGTTGCTGGTCTGCCAGAAGGACGCACATTCAGTCTCACCTTTCGCCTTCGATCTGCTGAGGACCTGCCGTCTACTCAGCCTCGAACTTGCCCCTTACTTGTATGAGTCTGCAACGATTGATCTCCGTCATCCACGCCATGTGCTCCAATGGATCAGCATTGTCGGGGCTTATAACAGTTCGTGCGTCCGCCGCTTAGTACTCAAGTATTCAGCATTGGATCTCAATCTCGGGAAGATTGACCGTGACGATGCGCTCGACGTCTGGTCTTCCTCTTTGGCTGTCATGCCGAATCTGGACTACCTCATCTACCACTATGAACCGTCCAGACCATATAAGCCTTACCGATACATGGGGAATTTACCCGATGAATTGCCCAAGTTGAACTCCATTCTGAAAGGAGCGACATCCCCAAAACTCCCAATGAAGGGTATTCTGAATGTCAACAACTACGATGACGACGTCTTCGAAGGAGAATCGACGGGGGACCGACGCTATACGCACGCGGTACTTGCAATCTACGAACCAGTGCCGCAGATCAATGCGAAAGCTTTCATCAAGCTCCTTGGATTCAACTCAGCACTCTCGCTCGAGCAGAACGTTACTCGTCTTCCTCCAGGCTTCCTCGCTGGTCACGGCTTGCATCTGATGCGTACATACACGATGACAGAGGACCCGCAGAACCAATCTGTAGCCCTTACATACAGCAGATGCAATCCTTCGGTACCAAAGGTGAAACCAAACCTCCAGCTCATGTTTTCGAACCTCCCTCGGCTGCTGTATCTTCGTCTCGGCTGCCCAGTCGTTGATTCGAGCTTCTTGAGATTCCTCCCAACTGGCATACAGACCCTGGACGTTGCCTTCAAAGACGGTGATCCAACAAACGTTGCGCGAAACCTTTGCCAGATGCGGCAACGCTGTCCCAAGCTTTTCACGTTGGCAATCGTTGTATCGCCACTCCACGATGTGTATCGACTGCCTGATGGAGGTAGAGCGATCGACCAGCAATCGGCAGGCGAAGCGAATATCATCCACTGGGAGCCTTTCTGGGCCGCTTTGAGGTATGTGCAAAGTACCGAAGTCAAGGTATGGGAAGGATATGGTCCAGGCAGCAAGAAGTGGTGATCTCAGATCAATCACTCCCACAGTCGGTGCACAATTCTGCCGACTTATTTGTGCGTCTCATTGGACAAGTAAGCTATAGTATTCTATTCAACAGCAAATTAGGGGTAGATGATCTTGAATGTTACGATCGGCTGGGAAAGGCATAGCGGAATTGTAGCCATCTAAGTATCTCCTTGAAATCGAGGGTCTTGATCTTGCAAACCTTCAGTCAGCCTGCGCAACAGCAGTTTCAGTACGCAAAAGGTCTATCCTTCCAATAGTACTTTCGCATAAAGCTGGCAATCCCCAATCTCCACCCCCAACAGGCTTCAAGTCGGACTCCTCAGTCTCATGACAGACTCCTACAAATCCTGCCGGAAACTGTCCTCCTGCGGTTCCAAACAAACATCGCCTTTGCTCACAACCCCATATCTCAGCCAAAACCTTTCCAGCCCCCAAGTCTCCAGCAGCGGCCTCAGCATACCCTCTCTAGTACCTGTCACAGACGAAGGCTCGTCCTCGACCCCGTAGTAGTCAATCCCATACTCCAGATAGACCTCCAGATCCTTCAGCCCTCGCATCCTGACGACGACTTCCCAGAACAGGCGCCAAGTATCGCCGAATGTGGGACTATAAGGCCGCCATCTTGGATGCGGATAGGGCATTTTGACTCGCGAGCTCTTCAACAAGCGCAACGTTCGAATCGAGTCCAGACATTGCGGAGCAATACTTCGGGGGAGTGTCACCAGAGTGTCAAGGTCGTGCAAGACGAAGGTATTCGTCGAATACAGAATTTCTACAGCTTCGAGGTAAATCTCTCGGCATGTCTTCAAAAGTTCAAAAGCGCCGTCCGCCGTGACCTCCAAGGCTGAACAGCACGATCGGATGTCGTGTGATACCTTGATAATGCCATATCATCTCACGTATCGAATGCTGCTGGATCGAGGTAAGGCGCTGTGGTCAGCTTCCATGGGATCGTGATGAGGCAGAACTTATCTCCGCCGATGGCATAGGTCCAGATGGCTGATCGTAGCTCCGCGGGTAGTTTGCGTAGTAACATGCAGTTTGTATTTGTATCAGCGGGGACTGAGAGAATCGAGATGTTTTCGTGATATCCTCGCTATCAGAGCGGAGATGGCGGTGTTGCTGGAGATCGGTAGTGATGTCCGCTACTATCCTTGGTTTATGGATCGGCCGTGAAACGTTATGTGAGGAAGCTTGGCTATCCAATATGCAGGAAAGCGGTGTGACCAGCATTGGGTCAGCCAGCAAAGGGACATCTCAAGGATACGACTCTAGGCTATCATATTGCACCACTAACATCCCTGCGAGATTGGTCAAGCTCGCTACCGGTGTCTTGATCGAACCCCCCTAGAAAGTGTAGCATGGCAGAGCATGGGATAAGCCTTGAGTTGGAAGATGTATTGAAAAGAATCATCAGCGCATAGTTATGGCTGAAGAATCGTGTCAATTCTTGGGCAGAGGCCGCTTTCGAGCTTCAGGTAGCTACGCCGTTCGGACTTCCACTGCGGTGCGTTAGGAGGAATTTGATGAGGCTGAACGTAGATTGTTCTAGTGCACGGCAGCGATGTTAAGTGAGAATCGCTCCACCTTGTATTTCATTGTACTTCTAGAACGTATGGTACTCGATCCTACCTTAGCACGACTGTACCATCACGGCTCGAATCGCTCAGAACCAATTTCTCCTAAGGCGGGTCTTGGCAGTTATCAGGATGCCTTCCGCAACTCTAGGATGAAACTGTTCATATTTTGTGAGGGTTATAGGGTAGGTTTGATGGCATTGTCGTACACACGGCCACACCAGACTGAGAATTGGCGATCCCGTCCGATCTCGCATACACAAACAGTCTAGGGATCAGTTAGTAGTTGGGTGGGTGACCACCAGCGAATCCTGATTGCTGTGTGTCAATTATTCTTTTGTTTTTCGAGATGTTAGTATTCAGATCAGATGATCTTTGTTTTGTCCATTAATATTATCCATATAACTTCAGAATCAAGAGAGTCAGCTTCTCCCATGCTCTAACATGTTGCACTCCGACCATTCTCTATGAGGTCATTGAATGCATTGGGCAAAAAACAGAACAGTTCAACGATTTGCCTCTTTAGCTGTGGGTCTTGACTGGCGGAACAGCTTATCGTCACTTCGTTAAAATGCAATTGTAAGGTACGAAAGCGCCAAGAAGTGATGCGCTATTTCTTGCCAACGCATGGATAGAAACCAAGTAGGCGACAGGAGTCCATCAGCCGTGGCTTAAGAAGGCTGGTTTTTGGTGTCTACAATGTTTTGCTTGACCCAAACGAGGACTGCCATACATACCCTGTGTTATCGCCACCTTCATTGGTGCTCGTGGCAGAGCGAAAACATGCCGAGGTACTTTATACTTCGGTTACAACCGGTCATAAGCAGCCACTAGCATTCTGGAGCATTTTCTTGGCAAAAGCCTCTGCAAACCATCGTGATCGAGGGTGGAGGCTGATGTTGACTTTGGGAGGCGATTCGTTACATCCAAACTTACGCTCGGGGCACACCTGTGATGTATATGGAAACAACCAGTCCGATCTTTTCTAGGTACCGAAGCAGATGGCTCGCTAACAGCTCACGCTCCTTAAATCACCGCCTGAAATGCGACAGGATTGGCTTGTCCGCCATCCAAGGATTCAGAACCTGGGCGACTCGGTTCGATTGGTAGGATTGGTTCCTACATTAGCAGACTCACGATATCCAGTCACTGCTCAGAAGCCGCGGACTGATGCTTGCTGTCCGGATGTGACCTTGTATGCATATTCCCAGTAGCTGCGAGGGCCACGAGAGGTCGAGACCGAAGACGCCTTGTGGAGCCAGCTTGTGTGGGGTACTCGGATGATGAGAGCAATTTTAGCTTTCGAAGACCTCAAGTCCACTCGAGCCGACTACTTTAAGTCGAGGGCATGCTTCCGACCCAGCATCATGGGACTGGGTTGCCACGTAAATGGCACCTGTATCGGACGACTTACATGGTAAAGTCAACTACATCCGAGGTGTGAGGGTAATAGTGGCAACCCCGGTCGCACTATTTCTACACTCAGCTGGTTGAGAGGGTCGAAAGCGAGGATCGGCTCGTTAACGTTACATTGACGTGGCACGGTTGCACAAACTGGGCTGCGTCTCTGAGTCCTGCAAAGTGAAGCGATGGCAGTTACTCGAGATCGGCCCAGCAACGTCCCCGAGCTCTATTGTGCACATCACGGTGGCACCACGCAGAAATGGAAAGGCTGGGGGAAATTCAAGTCCGCTCTCACATGTTCCATTGTGCCTCCAACTATGCCGAAGGCGGCGAGGATGAATCTGGGCGGGATGACGGTTTGACATGATGACTGGACGTTCTCGGCCAATGTGTTGTGGGAGCTGATTGGGCGATGGCCGGTGCCACGAGGGCGCTAAGCCGGAAGCGGGGCGCTAGCAAGTAGCAACGGTCCCCGCATTTTGCTCGGCACATGACATGGTGACAAGCCATTCGTTTCTGGAGAAGCACAGGCCATCTCGCTTCACGAAGCCCGGAGATTTAATATCAATTGGGTCCCCCAGGTTACCAGATCAATTGTCCCCCATCTTGTTACTAAGGATTCTCCATCTCTTTGTCCGGAGCACAGTACTATTCGCATCCTTGTGTAACAGTCTTATTACACGCCGAACAACTCACCCATCATGCCTGGCGGAGTCGTGCTCTCCGCTACGGCGGACACGAGCCGCATTGAGGCCCCCGTCACGATGAAGGCCTATTTCATGTGTGCTTTCGCTGCCTTTGGCGGCATCTTCTTCGGCTATGATTCGGGGTACATCAATGGTGTTCAGGGTATGAACTACTTCATTACCCAGTACACGGGCATGCAGCCACCGGGATCGTGAGTAGACCCTCCCTGCTCCTTCTGGGAAGAGCCCATGCTATGAGCTTCCCGATTATTCGATATCGTGGGTACTGAAGCGAATATACAGTGGTGCGTCGCAGGCCCAGAAAGATGCCTTTGCCTTACCGGCGTGGCAGAAATCTCTGATTGTTTCAATCCTCTCGGCTGGCACCTTCTTCGGCGCCCTTATTGCGGGTGACATCGCAGATTGGCTGGGTCGCCGCTTCACTGTCATCGCCGGTTGCGTCGTCTTCATTGTTGGTGTCATTCTTCAGACAGCCTCAGCAGGCCCTAACCTGGGTCTCATCGTCGCTGGCCGTCTGATCGCCGGTTTTGGTGTCGGATTCGTATCTGCCATCATCATTCTTTACATGTCTGAGATCGCGCCAAAGAAAGTTCGTGGAGCCATCGTGTCCGGATACCAGTTCTGCATCACAATCGGTATCTTGCTCGCCTCCTGCGTCGACTACGGCACTCAAAACCGCACCGACACTGGCTCCTACCGTATCCCGATCGCGATACAAATGCTCTGGGCGCTAATTCTCGGCACTGGTCTTTTCTTCCTGCCAGAATCTCCTCGATTCTTCGTCAAACGAGGCAATATCGATGCTGCAGCAAACTCATTGGCACGTCTTCGAGGACAGTCGCGCGACTCTGCATACGTGCAACAAGAATTGGCCGAAATTGTCGCGAACCACGAGTACGAGCTTCAGGTCATGCCTCAGGGAAGCTACTTCAGCAGCTGGGCCAACTGCTTCAAGGGTGGTCTATCCCGGCCTAGTAGCAACCTTCGACGAACCATCCTCGGAACCTCGTTGCAGATGATGCAGCAGTGGACAGGGATCAATTTTATCTTTTATTTCGGCACGACTTTTTTTCAGGACTTGGGCACCATCAGCAATCCTTTCCTGATCAGTCTGGTCACCACTCTTGTCAACGTCTGCTCTACCCCACTATCTTTCTACATCATTGAGAGACTCGGCCGCCGCACCATCCTGATCTGGGGCGCTCTTGGCATGTTGATCTGCGAGTTTATTGTGGCCATTATCGGTACGGCAGACGGAAAAAACCCCAACGCCATTCGGGCTGAGATCGCATTCATCTGTATCTACATCTTCTTCTTCGCCTCCACATGGGGGCCTGGTGCCTGGGTCGTTATCGGCGAAATCTTCCCGCTTCCGATCCGTTCTCGTGGAGTGGCTTTGTCGACGGCGTCCAACTGGCTCTGGAACTGCATTATCACAGTCATCACCCCCTACATGGTCGGTAAAGACAAAGGCAACCTCGGAGCGAAGGTGTTCTTCATTTGGGGTGCCCTGTGCACGGCGTGCTTCATCTATGCCTACTTCCTGATCCCGGAGACGAAGGGGCTCTCGCTTGAGCAAGTCGACCGCATGTTGGAGGAAACCACACCTCGAACCTCCGCTAAGTGGAAGCCGACTAGCACCTTCGCGTCTGACATGGGTCTTACGAAAGACGGCACGTTGGCGCCGGAGATTGTGCAAGACGTCGAGCGCAAGGGCAGTGTTGTTTAGGTCTGGTTCGAGTCATGTGTGGGACGCATTTAGGACCTTGCTTGCGTGTGTATAGCGTATGCTGTTAGCCATATACCAACTGACTGCAATCGATGAGCCTCTTTATGAAAATTAGCTGTCTTCAATGAGCATGGTTAATGTGCATACAATGGTTGTGACCCACTGTAGTAGATCGCGCGTCTTGCCGAGCACTAGTTTCGAATCGACACCGTTTTGTTCATGTCAAGCAGTGTTCCTTCGTAACGTTTACACGGTTTGCCGGTTTGATCATTTGATGAAAGAGAAGCGGCCCAAACGGCAAAGCGGCAAACCGTTTTTTCTCAGTCCATAGATGTGCGGTGTCGGCACTCACCTGGCAGGCGTCGGCTCCCCAGCCTAACGAGTGGCACATGAAGCTGCAAGTGATGCTACTAGGCCCACAGTCCGACACGCATTTCGCACAGCTTGGAGTCTGAGGAACACCAGAGCAGGCGATTGTGTTAGGGATTACTGCAAGAACACGGTTCGATTCGATTGCTAAGGAAAAGGAAAAGAAATATAAGCTCGCGACGACGATTTTGGACATTGTGCAGTATTAGGGAAGGACCGCGAAGCTAGACTCTATGAGTAACTGCAAGATAGTGTTAAAATTGAGTGGCGTCATTGACGAGATGGATGACCTAGGAAAGCAAAGATGACCGTCCTCAGGAACCGGGGCCGTTGGCCATCTCAGCGATCCGCATGCTTATTGCCATGCGCTTGTCAATCTTTTATGCGATATACACGAACAGCATTGACGTTCGTAGGAACAAAAAACCCCAAAATAGAAAGGTTGTGGATGCCGGGAGCCGGTGACGGACTCATAAAATTGATAGAAATTGCTTGAGTGGACACAAAGCAACAATGTTAATAGACGTTGGACTTAGAGACTAGATGGTCGCTCTAGATCGAATAGTACGTGAGCATCAGTGCTACCCCTCGACAAGCAAAGAAATGCATACAAGAATTATAACGATAAGAGCCTCAGCGCATATACCTTTACAAGCGCAACCGAGAGCGCTCTGCATGTCCAGTAACGATCTTTAAGGACGATCGTGCTCAGCAGTCCGACCCACACCTTGTGAACGCTTATCATATTGGCTTTCGACTCCGCTGTTGGGTAGTTCAGGGAACTTCGACTGTTCAATTGACAAGGAACAAATGAAAAACACAGATCGCAACTTAGGCTGGGTTTCTCAGGATCCACATTTTGGCGAACAGTGATCGTGAAAATGTCCGAGGACTTTGAAACATTGAATAGTTCAACGTTTGCACGACTTCGCAATGGGCGAAATAATCAATAAAAATTAAGTAGGATTAGTAGATCGAGAGTAGGAACGTAGGCTCACATTGCGCCAAGACTCGTCTAACCTTCCGTTTGAGTGTCCGCCAAGAACCCGCTTGGTCTTTCCTGAGCTTTTGCTCCCTCGCCTCCTTTTCTCCTGACCACCAATCTGGTTGGAAATCAACCATGTAGCCAAGAAGGGATGAATTTGAGGATAAACAGCTCTGGCACTGTGAATGGGAACGTTGAGAGTGCCAAGTGGTTCCGCCGGGTTCCAGCAACATGAGTGAATATCGTGATTCGTGGCTTCGGTAACTGTCCATCGACACATGCGCCTGCTCAAGGAACTCCCCTTCTACTCCTTACAGAGTAGCCTACATAGAGCCTTCCTCCCATCTGGCTCCTCCATCATTCCTCGACGTCCACTCCCGTTACCTCCCAGACCATACCCGCTGTTGCAAGTCGTGATAGCACAGAGTTGTCTAACTCTTCACTGCCGTCGTATTCAATTCACCACTTCTAGGCTTCTTATTTCCGTAGCACATCCAGCAAGCAATATGTCGTATCTGCCATCCCCGCCGTACTCCGAAGGTAGCAGCACCGCGGAAGGCCAAGCGCTAAAACGTCGAGCCGTCCAGAATGATTCTTCTACAAGGAGTGATCTTCCGTTAACGTTCGATTCAAATCTTGCTCGAGAGGGTTGTACGTACGAAAGGTACCGTGTAGGAGGACCACCGTTGCAGCTTCTTCCGCTCAGCAACACGACTCTCGATCATAGCGACCCTGCCGCCGTGGCTTTAAGACAGCTGTTGCCCCGAATCATAGCCATCATGAGAGAGCACCAAGTAGACCTGGATGACGGGGAGGATACGTACGGAAGTAGCAACAACATCGAATTCGTCCATCGAACGGTGAATGACGAACCACCCTCTTTGCAGAACCTGACAATCCTTATACCAGCCATATGGAACGAGCGTGCACCTTTCCAGTGGCTACACGTCGTAGACGAATTGTGCGGCCTTCTCGTACAGGACGTAAGAACTAGACCTGTCAAGGTTGAACTGATTGGCGGCCCGCACCTTCGACAACAACTCATTGACGTCGTGGAAGAAAACCATCCAATCGTGGCTGCTTGGCACACTGTAGGACCGGAGGTACTATCCATCATCACCGGATCTGCACATCTCCGAAACCAGTGGTGGGCTCTTGGGGTGCGACGTATAGGCCGTCAGAACTGGGACGGCGAAGCACCACTATCCACGATAGTGTCGATCCTCGTCAATTGGGACGTAAAGCCGGTCCACTGGGTGGAATCTCAGAATCTCATCAAGAACGTACTGCACAGCTACAATCTGCACGACGTAGACGTGGTGTTTTCACGAGGGGAAATTAGCCGCAACGTCTTCCCTCTCCAGGACCTGTCTAAGCCGCCTGAATTGGAAGATATCATCGGAGACGAATATTCTGAGACGATTGGGATGGGTTCAGACTTTGGCCCCGCAAAGTACTTTGAAAAGGCTCCAGGGCAATCGTTCCATGGTCCTTACGGGACCCTCGGAGGATATCTCAAAGTGACGGATCAACGCACCCAGGAGGTTACACGCATGGGTTTGACCAATTATCATACAATTCGGCCAGCCGTTGAAGGTTTCGGCCTCAAAGTTGGTCCTGGTAACGCTGCAGTACCGGTCGACGTCCCTCCAGGTAGTGATCTAGATGGTAAGCTGTACGCATGATACTGATATCTGCGATGACTGACGGAGCTGTAGCGCTTGACCGTAATGGGATGGAGCCGGACTTTGCAAAGCGGCAGGCCATGGTACTCGAATCGCCAAGCCGCCGGAAGCACAATTTTACTCTGTACGGTCTAAAGAACGATATGGTCGAAGACACCCAAGAGCTCGGCGCGACTGACCCCCAAGTTCTTAGACTGCAGCGTCAATTCGATCAGAAGAAGAGATTCTTCGACGAAGGAAAGCACCTCTTCGGCAGACCATGGGCCGCCTCTGGGTTCTGTAGGAGGACTGACGATAACCATAGACTTGATTGGGCTTTGATTGAGTTTACGATGCCGAACCGTTTGGGAAGCAACATCACGCCGTCAGCCAATGAATGGCCCATGCCGAATGCGGTACCGATCAAGCTCAACGGGCAACCTCTGAAGGGATTGGGCTCCTGTGATGACCCAATCGACCGCAGGAATGTTTACAAGAAGGGAGCGCGCACTGGGCTTACTCACGGGAGGTTCAGCTCTATTAAAGACAATATCTGCATGAAGTCGGATGATGAGCGGCTCAATTTGGAAGTCTCCTCCGAGTACGTCTTTATCTCTCGATCAGGTCATGACAAACCATTCGCATGGCAGGGAGATTCCGGCTCCATGGTGTTTACAAGACTTGCGAAGTTCATTGGTCTTCTCTGGGGAGGACACGTGGGTGGGGTGCAATCGGCATCCACGGAAATATACGGGACTGACGCAGCCACCCTGTTGCAGCATCTGAATGCTTATTTCCACGGTAGGTACACATTTGAGCTTTTCGAAGGTTGAGCTGGCGTTGATAGTAAAGATTGGGGGTTGGCATCTCTTATGTTGACATCTACTTAGAGTACTGCACGGATGTTGTGACGTCATATGTCTTATAACAATCAAATAACCCAATAACTGTTTGACTGTTTGACTACATAAATTTAACCGTTCGTTTGACTGTTTGACTGTTTGACTGTTTGACTGTTGGGCTGTTGGACTGTTGGACTGTCTGGACTATTCCCCGTTCTTCTGGATACTCTTCATACTCTAGAAGACAACGTCTTCCCGAGTTCCTATATCATCGCTAAATTATAATCCGCGTGGAGATTAGACATGCCTCGAACCCTTCCCCAATTACGATGAATGCAATGCCTGCATACCAATCTGCTTCCATTGGGGCACCCCAGACGCCAGAGTTTGCGTCGACTGCACGAGTCCGGCAGTGCAAGCTTCGATGTCGATTCTCAACTCACGCTGATGTTCACTGCTACTTCGCTGACTTCAAGCGTAGGTGCCTAGGTTCCCTCCACCAGCTCGGCTTCTGCGTCCCCCCCAGCCACGCCACCTTCGCCGACAACAACGGTATAACCCTCCTAACCAGCCCCTCTATGCTGTCCCAAAACTCAACGTCCCACCACAGGTCCCCCAGGGTATACCTGCCCCTCCCTTCCCCACTCCCCCCACGACTGCGACATTGTCGCCGGCTCCATCTCGCAATGCCCCACCCCCTCCTTCCCCTCCCTCCCCCCTCCCCCTTCCCCCCCTTTCAAACAACATCAACAGCTCCGCAAGCACACGACCCCCCCTCTCAGCCCCCGCAACCATTGATACCGTTAAAGGCTGGACCTACCGCGGCTGCTACACCGACACCATGACCGACCGCGTGCTCATCAGTCGCTTGCGCAAGGGGAGCTACATGACCGTGCAGCGCTGCGCGCGGTTCTGTGGGATGGATGGGTATCGGTATTTTGGGGTTGAGTATAGCAATGAGTGTGTACTGGCGAGAATGTGAGGGAGCTGTCGATGCTGATGGTAGATAGGTGCTACTGCGGTAATAAGATATCCCATGCTACGAGGAGGGTGGGAGATGGGGATTGTGATCGTGTGTGCATGGCGGATATTGGGCACTACTGTGGGGGGAGCCTGAGGTTGGGATTGTATGAGCGGAGTGAGATGGGAGGGGGGGTTGCTGCGGCGTAAGATCTAGGATTTGATGAATTGTATTGCAGTCAGGGGACTAGGAGCGTGGGGATTGTTCTGCGATAGACCGGGTGTGCTCAGCAAAATTAAGCATCCGAGCGGTTCTGGTGTACGGCTATTGAAAGGAAGAAGGGGGGGGGGTTTGGGGCCTAGGGGGATCGCCCCTTTTTAGGGAGGTGATGATGTTGTTTCGGTGAAGTGGTATGGGGTGGTGAAGCTAATTTGATGTGACTGAAGGGTGATGGAGGGTCTTGGAAGGAGGAGCATAGTAAATCCGGTAAGTATATCAGAGGGTTTTGTTGGAATTGGGTCCTTGGTGAAGCCGCATCATCGATAGATAGCGCCATCGAGGGGTATTCCTTATGCTGCGGAATGAGAAGCAAAGCCTTGTTTACAACGAGGTTCACTCTGTGCGGGAGAAGAGGAGATAGAGGCTTGGTGGATGTGGATAATAAGGATGAATGTATAAGGGGTTCTAATCTAGCCTCAACGGATGAGTCTGCTTTCGACATCAGTGGCCGGGACACGTCTGATTCAATGCCGTGGAACGCCATCGCTGAATGGGCAGAAGGGGAAGACAGAACATGTGCGGAACGCCCATGTAGGGGTATTGAGGGATATGTACAGTTGGGTAGGCTATATTACCACAGTGCCCAGAGCTCTTCGGCGTCAAGCCGCAGCCCACTCGACGACTTCGAGGGCGCACATGACCAAGACTAGAGTTGATGGCAGTATCCTATGCATCGTTAGCGGATAATGAACCACCAACAGTCTAAGAGCAACGTACCATACGACGTAGCTCTGGAACAGAAGCCTCGTCATAGCACCAATATAAACATTGTTGATTTGACAGATCTGTGCCAGCTGCAGAGCACTCGGTGCCCCCGTCAGCAGGAAGCAGACGATAATGAAGATAGGATCGTCCAAGATGCTGACAGGCACGTATTTGGCTGTGATAGCCAAGACGGGCGCCATGATGATTGTTGGAAGTAGCATCCGGCTCACCAAAGCGGCGATCAGAATCTTCGTTTCTTCCTTACCATCCTCACTGTTACGGCTTTCAACAGGTAAGGTGTTGCGAGCAAGGTTGGCACCAAGAACCACGAGAATCAGAGGAATGGCAACGCCGCCGCTTTGTCTGATGGCGCTGGTCACAGAATTCTCGATGAAGGATCCGGGTGTAAAGAATAGCCTTTGCAGAGCTGGGATTGAGGCTACCAGAATGGCGACCAGCATGGCCCACAAGGGTGGGTTCATGAATGCCCACACCCCACGGAAGAAGCGGGTCAGTGCACTCCATGTCTTAGAGAGAAGTTTCTGTAGCGAGGGCGGCAGTGCATCGAACGCTGATCTGCATTGACTCGAGACGCGCTCGGATACGGTTCGAGTACCGCGTTTTATGGTCTGTCTGATGCGAGCGGGCAGACCGCGCACGCCCTCCGGTATGTCCTCGTCTAGCGACGAAGATGACGATTCGTTGCTGATGAGATAGGTGGCATGGCCGTTCCCCTTCGACGGTTTCGTGTTGCCATTCGCTGGGATAGCCAGTCGTCCGGGTGCCGGCTTCGCCTTGATGGGTGAGGTTTCGTTAGACGAGACGGATGATGTGTATTTTCGATGGGTGATTGGGGTCTCTTCGCCTGAGCCATACTCGGCGTCTGATGTGAGACCATCCACATTGCTTGGAATGCGCTCTGGCTCATGGCCCTCATTATTAAAAGGTCCTATGTCCCCTGTGTTTTCCTCGTGCACGGAAGCATCGTCGAGAAGATTCTGGTCTTCTCCCCTAAACGCGACGTCATAATTCCCTCGCTCAAGCTGCGAGTCTCTGTGTTCGTCCTCGCCCTCCACTTTGGGTGCAAGCAAAACGTTGTAACCCCAGCTCCACCGGACCAGCTGTCCCAGTTGTTGAAATATAAGAAGATATAGGATGCCCCGCGCTCCGACTTCCTTATCATTATCGCCTGGTATTTTATCCCAATGCAGGCCACTGATTGTATGAGACAGGGACAGGACCAGCGAGATTGGTAAAGAATTAGAATTGCCAAACACCTATGTGAAAGTTGGATTAGCTCATACAAGTAATTAGTCGATCACGCATAGACTTACGCCCATAGCAATAACGAAGTTGCGCGGTCGTTTTTTGAATCCGAAGAACTTTGACACCGTAAGAGCTACAAGCCAGGACACGAGCGTCTGCAGAGCGAATATGAAAGGGATGATTGCAAGGTCCGCCAGTTTGTCCGCATTCAATTGTGAGGCTAGTTTGTTAAATACTGCATAATCATTAGTCGACTATATATGCATCTGGCTCCGGACATTCTCGAGCTTACTTAAACAGGGCGTGAAGAGCATAACGTTCAGGTTGGCCGCAAACTTCTGCATCTCGGCACTGAACATGCCTTGACGAGCCACGATATATCCAGGCAGGCTGACGCAGACTACCTCCAGGACGGCCTCGAAGACCAGTAGTACCAGGTGAAGAAAGTCAGGATGCGAAGAGTGCGGAGGGGGTTTGGCGGCCATTGTGGTTTGTGATAGCGACGTCAAGTACACGCCTGGAATATCTCGGCTTTGTAGAGCAGTGTGGAGGTTGTTGAGTCGGAAAGACGACGGAGTGGTGAAGAAAGGCATGATAAGCGTTTCGAGGCTGCCGTGGCTTGCCTCTTCTGTGGATGAGACCGGGAGAGAAGAGCCTGCGATTCTTGGTTCCACGAGCGGTTACGGCGGCGGTAGATTCGCGCTCTATGCCCGCTGCACGACGTAGTCTCTGTGACTGCTCTTGGCAGCCAATATTAATGAGGCTCGTCTGGTTGCTCTCCCATAGTCCGATAGAATGGGCGGGATTGTTCCAATATACGGTTTAATCTAGAGAGATGATGTGGTTCCTGCCAAAAGAGTCGCGGATATAGGTCTGCGTGATAGGAGTCGGATTGGTTCATCGGAAAAGATTTCCTAGTCGCTGTTCAACTCCAGACTGGCGTGTTATTACTGTTGCTCCGCTTGAAGCGAAACAAGCAACAAACCGGCTGGACCGGGCTAGATAAGATTAAGCGCTTAGATCGAGAGTGGGAAGTAAAGTAGCTCGTACTAGCACCAAACAACTCCTAGCCTGGAGAACGTGGTCCGCCCCCTAACCCTTGTCGAAGCCTGAAGACGCGTAAATATGCAGTGCGCTACTCTCAGGGCGAATCGGCGGCCAGGACTCCGTACTCAGCCACACTGCCTTGCTGTGAATCGTCAGTCGACCTGGACATCGACTTCTTCAATCTGCATTCTCTCAAGTACCGGTATATTCTCGCCTGATAATTTGGTAGCTTGTCTCCTTACCCTGCCTGTCAATCCGACAACGTCACGTCCTGCCTCTTTCGAATATGCTCCTAAAATAACTCCTCCACTTTGCCCCCTTCTGCAATCCTAAAGTATCCTTCGACATGCCTTCTCCGACCGCCATGCCCCATTCCCCGGAGCGGCCCTCCGACTCCAGTGCTGCAACCTCCGTACCTTCGTCACTGTCTCAGGATCCCACAAAGCCTACATCAAGCCCAACCCCCAAACTTCCCACCCTTCGCAATTCCGTGGACGGCGTCGCGTCAGCAAGCATGACCGCCTCGTCAACACCGCTCGGGGCCGTCAATGCCGCTCGAAGACCACCGCCATCCTTGTCTTCATCAAGGCCAGGCGGTCTTCCTCAGTCGATGCAGGATAAGATGAAGGCCTTCCACCTGTCACGGCAAGGTGCACCCCCACCAACAAACCTGCGCATGCCTCCGGATCTGTCCGCTCACTCTGGCTCGACTTCACAAGTCCCCACATTAGCTGGTGCTGTTCCTAGCGGAGCGATGGCTGGTATACCGACATTGAACATAATGAGCCCGGGTGCATCCATACCTCCTGCTGCTGGTGGGTTTCGTCTTCCTGCTGGCGGTCGGCCCCAGCTTGCAAACATCAACTCGGCTCCCGCTGTACCGGGCGCGAATATGGGATTAAAGTTGGGAGGTTTAGCAGCCAAGCGGGGCATGAAAGGTGGTATGAAATTGTCAGATGCCACAGGCTCTCCAACACCAAGTGCAGGCGACCCTGCAGCCGGGACTGCAAATAGCAAGGCTGTCAATGGCGCGGGAACGAAAGGAGATTCTGCTCAAACATCTGGTGGTGAGCTATCGGATTCGCTGTTCAAGAAATACTCCGAATACGTGAATACAGAGACCGGGACTCTAAATTTCAAAGGCAAAGCCAAGATTCATGGTAAAGGTATTGACTTTTCGAGTGGGACAAGCTTTAGCATGTCACTCGATGAAGTGGATAGCCTGGAAGAGCTAGGGAAAGGGAATTATGGTACGGTATATCGTGTAAGGCATAGCCGACCACAGATGCGGAAGCCCGGTCAAGGCCTTGCCGGTATCGTATCTTCCAAGAACGAGGCGAATGAGAGCACAGTACCGGTGTCTGCAAGTCCTACGGATAGCACTACAGGGCTTATCATGGGTATGAAGGAGATCCGGCTGGAACTGGACGAAGCCAAGTTTGCTGCTATCATCATGGAGTTGGATGTCCTGCACCGTTGTATTTCCCCATTCATTATTGACTTCTATGGCGCCTTCTTCCAAGAAGGGGCTGTTTATATTTGTATGGAGTACATGGACGGTGGTTCCGTCGACAAGCTTTACAATGATGGTGTCCCAGAGGGTGTGCTTAGGAAAATCGCGCTGTCGACAGTGATGGGACTGAAGTCGTTAAAGGATGAACACAACATAATCCACCGCGATGTCAAGCCGACCAACATCCTCGTGAATACGAGGGGGCAGGTCAAGATATGCGACTTTGGTGTCAGCGGCAATTTGGTAGCTAGTATCGCCAAGACGAACATCGGATGCCAGAGCTATATGGCGCCCGAACGTATCTCTAGCGGCGGAGTCGCACAAGCTGGCGCGAATCCTGGAGGAGGTACTTACAGCGTGCAAAGCGATATTTGGAGTCTCGGTCTTAGTATCATTGAATGCGCTATGGGCCAATATCCCTATCCTCCTGAGACCTACGACAACATCTTCAGCCAATTAAGCGTAAGTCTATTATTCCTGCTGCGTCGAATGACACTGATCTGTGCAGGCCATTGTTGAGGGAGATCCACCAGACCTGCCGAAGGACACCTTCTCAGACGCAGCAAAGGACTTTGTGCGTGGCTGCCTGAACAAGGTTCCCAAACTGCGACCCACTTACGCAATGCTTCTCCGCCATCCTTGGCTGGCGCCACTTCTGAAACCCCCAACGATATCAGAAGAGGACGAGGAAGCGGTCGAAGATGGTACTCATCAAGAATCTACAAGTCCTCCCGTCATCGACAAGGAGGTTTCGGATTGGGTTATCGATGCCATGGAACGAAAACGAAGCGGCAAGATGAGAAGTAAGGCCAAGCCTGCACTTCACGCCGCTCCCATGGACGCAGTCTCGAGTTCTACGAAAGGGACCATCGGTGCCTGAGCTAGCACACTGATGAGGTAATTCCTACCGATTAAACATCCCTCTGTCTCTGCCAATCAGTAAAGAAACCCCATCCTCTTCCTCAACGACCACAGTGTCATTGTCTGTTCTAGGGTCCTTAGTCGAGCGCGGAGAACACCTAGGCCAGCGGATTATGCCTACGACCGACGGGAACGGGCCAAGTCTACGTACCAGTTGGGAGCGCTGCTCTTTAGCAACAGCTCGAAACAACGGGTTGAGTAGGTACATACATGGGAGGAAAGACGGGCGTGGCAGCACCGAAAGTGGTGGGCAAGCATTCTACAATAGCGATCAGCGATCAATTGAGCCTCACAGGTATGATGCAATCGAGAATCATCCTCCACTCGCAATTTGCGGCTTCCTTGATTTCTCCTCCCCGTCCCTCCTGCGTCCGAGAACAGTCTCATTTTAATCCTATGCTCGGGTCTTCGCACATCGTATCGCTTAGCACAGCGTTCATGTCTTCTCAATAGCCGCATTGATTATGGCTGCGATTGGCGATTGGTTGGTTTGTGCAAGAGTTCTTCCATCCCAAGTCTTAGCACTCACCCGTGATACGAGAAAGCGTTTCACGATGAACTGATCGGTGGATCGGGCGTCTAAGCTAGAAATATAGATTTCTCGAAGAATGGGAATTGCACAGTCACGACACTCAGTAGTGTTGGTTGGTCGAAACAGGGAAAGTTTTGCTCATATAACAACTGGCAATCATCTCTTGCTACGGAAGATGGCACTACATTAGCCCGAAGATACCAAAGGACCGAATGTCTTCTCCAACTAAAGTGCTGCTATCGCAGAGGATCTTGAAAAAGGGTAGATCATATTCATGCATTCCCATGATGTCATGGTCATTCACAACGTTTATCGACATTCCACGTTCAACTTACAATGCCCGCCAATCAATACCGCATTTCTTCTCCCAGATGCCTGGATACCTCTCTGATTCCCTCATTATCATATCCCATGCACAGCCGCAAATCTTAACATCCAATGAGGCGCCCGTGGCGCCACAGAATACGTATCCCTGATATCCGGCACGCTTGCTCTAGAAGCTTGCTCGGAGGGCATCTTTCAAGAGCTACTGTATGAGAACAGCAACTCAGTAAGCCTACCTTGCGTTATCGCACAATGGCACACCCCAGGGTCGGTGTCGGTGTTTTCGTCTTCGATGAACACCGCCGCTTATTGCTCGGCCAGCGGAAAGGGAGTCACGGAGGTGGTGGGTCAACGACCTACTGAGATACTCTTCTTCGCCGTTGTAATAAAGTTCTGATTCGAAAAAGGACCCTACGCCCTGCCGGGCGGGCACCTCGAATTCAATGAACCCTTCTCAGCATGTGCTACGCGCGAAGTGCTTGAAGAGACTGGTTTTGTGGTCGACCATGTCCGCTTCCTGACGGCAACGAATAACGTTATGCGAGAAGACAACAAACACTATATCACGATCTTCATTGGGGCTAAAATCAAGGATGGATCATCCACAGAGCCGAAGGTAGGTGGATTGCTAGGCATGGTTGACTTCCCGACGCATTGTTGCTGACGTCTAGTTCCCTTGACTGAAGACAATGGAACCCGAAAGGTGTAGAGGATGGGAATGGGTGGAGTGGCCCGACGTCGAGGAAACGGCACGCGAAGAAATCGCTGAATTTGATATGCTGGGCGGGAAGCAGAGATTGTTCTCGCCGTTGGTGGACCTTGTCAAGCAGAGATCGCCGTTTGACCCTCGTACGGCCTGGGAAAAGGGCAGAGATCTCCAAGAGTAGATCCAAATCGTTCGGAACCCTACTAGGCGATATGATAAGGTACTTGAGTCTTCGATCGTGACAGCTCATCATTGCTAACCGCAGGTAGTGTTACTTTAGATGCTTCGCGGCGCCCACTGAGGCTGCAGAAGCGCCGGGCCTAGATCATGTAAGGCCTCCCACGCGGGATCGAGCATAAGAATTCCAAGAAGTCCAAACGCCGATTCTCCTTCAGACAGCGGCAAATATTGCCAAAAATTTGCAGCATTCGCACTGATGCTCTTAACGGAGGGAACTTACATCAACCTTTTCACGGTGTCTTACAGACCTTCGTGTGTCGTCGAAGCACAAATCTTCGAATATGGCCGAGATGGCAGCTTTCTCGACGGCTGTGTCTGCCTTGGACCTCATCGTCATGTCCGTGAGAATTTTCCAACGATACCAGGAATATCTAGAAACCGGTCACAACATCCCGAAGAATCTCCAGAACGGCGTGAACACCATTCCATATCTCCGAAAACAGCTCGAAAACCATGCATAGGTCGAGAAAGAGGCTCTCGCGGGCGGTAATGCTGCTGAGATGGGCGTTGTCTTCGTGAGTTGTAAATTCGGAGCCTAATCGCAATCTCGTATGAAGGTATCAAGGACCTGGAAAACGTTGATGAAGCATCCGTCCGAAGACATACCTCATCACCCATTCCATTGACTCAAAGGAGGAATTCTGACTCCGGAAATCTGTAGACCGAGTGTCAAAAGATCCTGAAAAGGCTTCAAGATTTCATTGACGAATTAATTCCCTTGCCACATGATGGAAAACGAGCCCGAGTGAAAAAGGCGATCAAAAGCATTCGGCAGGACTCGGAGCTCAAACGCGTCCAGGATCAGCTGCAGTCACAGATATCAGCATTATCTTACGGTGCCCTCGTGAGGATCGCGGCCCACAGATGTATCGGCAAGCCTACGGATTCGTTAGATGCCATTCACAAGGCCCCATTAAAATCAAGCTATGGGATACCGACCTCGAAAGTCTCCAAATTTATTGGACGAGAGGATATCATCAAGAGCGTCGAGCAAAAGCTGATGGACTCATCTAACGGCCAGAACGTTGTCGTTTTGCAAAGTATAGGGGTGCAACGCAAGACGCAAACTACCCTGCAAGTCTGTGGTACACCAGAGATCCGTCAGTATTTCAAGGTAATCTTATGGATCAATGCCAGTACCCAGGACACGACGGCCGAGGCCTTCGAGAATTTCGCGCAAGCCATGTGCTACAAAGGAAGCTCATTTCCAGGTTCTCAATCCCGGATCGATTTTGTTAAAAAAAGGATCGAAGACCTTGTGAAGCCCAGTCTTCTGGTTTTTGACAATTATGACGATCTAAAGAGTTTTCAAAACATACGCCAATTCTTTCCAGGGGAAAACCGTCATTCAATACTCCTTACTAGCAGGAATGAAGACTCGACGCATCTTGGGGAGTCCATATCATTACCTGGAATGAGTGTTAACGAGGCTAGTGCCCTCCTGCTTCACCGCGCAGGCCTCAAAACCGATGTCGAGGCCACTAAACATGCTGAAGAGGTTGCACATCATCTCGGCTACTTGCCTCTTGCGCTTGCACAGGCTGGAGCCTACGTGAAATCAAGACGAATCCCACTGTCAACCTTCATCGCTCATTACAACGAACGGGCTTCAGCCGTACTGAAACATACGCCCAAGGTTTGGGAGTATGGAATCAGCGTTTTCACTACCTGGGAGATGTCTACGTCTCAATATTCCGACGACAAAGAGGAACAAGACCAAATCGACCGCATGCTATTGTTCCTTTCCATCCTTCACCACGAGACCATCAATGAGCACTACTTTGGTCATATCCTCAACTGCGTTCAAGAGCTGCCAAGCTGGGCTTCGATGTTTGAAACGGATGGTCGCTGGGACCCGACCAAATTGTAGGATGCTCTGGCGAAGCTAGCCCAGCTCTCTCTCCTTCAAACAGTCGGTTGGAAAGCTGGCCATTACAAAATATCGATACATCCGATGGTTTCTGACTGGCTCAAGTTACGCGCTAGCACTGCTAAGCTGGAAGAGGCCGTAACAGAAGCCATGGGCCTTGTCGCAGCTTTCATATCATCTAGGCACGGCCGCCAAATGACTTTTGAGCTCCGTCGAGAAATCCGCGTATACGTTGCTTCCTGCATGCGAAACATCAGCGCCTTTTACGAGCGTCCTGACCGGTCACCAATACCGACTCCTGCCCTTATTAAGGCCAAATTGAGCTTCGCTGGCTACTACTGCAATGAGTTCAATCTCAAAACTGCAAACATGCAAATATGCTCTATGACGAGTGTGCGAGCGAGTCGGAAAAGATTTTTGGCCCCCGAGATCCTCGTACTATCCGTGCTCTCACCCTTCAGGCAGATTTCTATACAGACAATGGAGATCCAGCAACAGTAGCAATATTACATAAGCGTTTACTCAGGTTGGGTGACAAAACGACGTCGGTGCGATTGGCTAAATGCTATGAAAAGCAGGGGAAACACAAAAAGGCATAGACTGAGTATCGGAAAGCGCTCGCTCATATGGAGGAAGGTCTGCCGCAGAACGATCCGAGGATCGTTCGAAGTAAGGTGCAGATGGCACTCAATGAGAGCAAACTCTCCTCTTGCGACGTAGCAGAACCACTGGAAGAAGCACTATGTCTTCTCGATCAGCGGCTATTGAATGAACCTGGCCAAGATGCAGAATTCGATGAGATTGAGGCCCTATACGATTGGAAATATTGAACCAGCTCGGTGACATTTACCACACAGAAATGGAGGACTTCGTTAAAGCGGAAATAATCTGGGGGCGTGCTCTGGGCGTGGCTGAGCAACTCTATGGCGCTGAGGATGGGAACACTCTCCGGATGGCACACAACCTAGCTGTAGCTTATGATCAGCTGGATAAATTGCCCAGATCGGAAAGGATGTACCAAAGAACACTCGACGGTTATGAAGCCTATTATGGTCCCGAGTCAGAACTTGCTGTGAAAGTCTGCCACTGCTATGGACATGTTCTTGGCTCTCAGTATAAAATCTGGAAGCTAATATTCTATGTGTTTACGTGCGGTTGACGGGATACAAAAACTTCGCGGAGTGGAAAGCGATTTCGCCATGAGACTGTTCGATTGTCTTGTGCACTCGTATCTCAGCCTTGGAGATAAGCTCGGGTTGGAAAAGCTCTACAAGAGGGCTGTAGAGGAGAGGACGAAAGTTTTGGGCGCTGATCATGAAAAGACAATTGATATGTTTTTTGCGCCCGGCAAGCTCTATGTCGAAGAACGACGACTAGACGAAGCAGAGCTCTTCCTCAGGCAGTCTGTCGACGGGTATTACCATTTGTTTGGGTCCAAAGAAGATGATGTAAGGACATGGCAAGCTATGGAAGCTCTTTACAAGGTCCTCTTCGATCTTGACAGGCCTGATGAAGCGGCCGGGCTTTGTGAAGAACTCCTCAGCGCTCGAAACCAGCAGCGCGTGGGTGATATACACAATCTATATATCGCCCATGACCTCTCGGTGATTTTTCATCGTCTTGGAAAAGAGAACGAAGTTGACGCCATCGACCAAGGTTTTGACGAAGCTTTCAACACCGTGCTTGAGAAAACGGAGCGTGGAGAAACAGATATCGCCGAGAGATTGGCTGCCCCCAACGTGCACATTGGTAACGACCCAAGTAATTCTGTCAAGGATGAGACCGCATCAACGTCCGCTGCGTCAAACGTGCATCCCAAAACGCGACAGAATCCATGCGTCGACGAAGATGGCAACATGTATAGGCTTACTACAAGCCCCAGACACCGAAGCGAGAGGTCAGTAGCTGATGTGAACAATCCAGGCAAGACCAAGCTCATTGTAGGCTATCCGTTTATGGACTTCAAGCCGGAAATGCCATACACCAACTCATTATACTAGAAGTCGGATGTCGAACGGTACAATACCGAGAGGTATTATCATTGCAAAGAGAGTCCTTGGACCACATTCGAGTGAATAGTATAGGTTCTCCGACAACCAAGGCAAGCACAACACGGAGCGTGGTACCCGGTGCGGACCACATGACGGAAGCCTCCTGGCCTTGTTACGTAACTTCCAAAGGAAGATACGTAGGCGCCACCCACGCTTAACCTGCGCGCGAATTCACAACTCATGGGATTCGATGAAGATATCCTACGGTATACTGTTCTTCGCCACACAATTATCTTCGTTTCGAATGCTTTTCATCTTCTAACCTACTACAGTCCGAGGAGTGAAATAGCAAGATAGAAGAATCGTAGGCAGTAACGGTGCCTCTGATCAGCGTAGATCGACAATTGACTGTTAGGAGTTCGGAGCTCTCAGCATGTCTCTACGACAAGTTGGAGCCGAAGATCATTTCCTGTCCTGGGGCGCCGTCCTTGCTTCATGGGATCAGACTTTCTAACCGCCACAAGTGCTACTACTTGTAGGGCACCCTTGCAGCCAAGACAAGCTGTAATGTAGGACTACGTTGTTTTGAATTTAAAGTATCTTCAAAGATCAATTCGATCAATAGATAGCTACGTGACGTAAACTAGAGCAAAATAAATAAGATGTGTAAGAGATTCGTAACGATAAAAAGTCTAATCGCTAAATATTTTTTTCAATACTTTCGATTTTTATTTGCACAATCAAAACAAATCGTTTTGTTCTCGCAATAGCGATCGTTCGCATGCGTTCTTCATATTCAAATAAACTTTTATTTTGCAAATTTAATCTTGTTCGAACTTTTAAGATTACAATAGAAAGTTTTAAACAAAATTGTTAAATTTTCGATATTATATTTCTTGATATTCGAAGTTTAGATAGTTAGTTATCTTTCTTTTTAACTTAATTTTAATAAAAAAATTATTTGTATTTTCCGATTTTTTGTCGAATATATGCAATAATGTTTCGATATTAATTAAGATTAAGACTTTGCTTACTATTGCGTCAATTAATTAGAAAATTAATAAAATTTCGACTTAAATATCAAATTATAATTTTTTAGATAAATTAAACAATTTAAATAAAATTGCTATTATCGAGTTAAGTCGAAAGACTTTTAATAACAGAAATTTCTCTTTATTATTGCGAAATTAATTGCAAATTCGATTAAAAGAATTATTCGAATTTAAGACAAAGAATAAGTAGCTAATTGTTATTTAAATACTTTAAGAGCATCGAAACGCTATCTTAATTGCAAAGATTAAATATAACAAAAGTATAATATTTTAAATAATGTTTACCTTAAATGTAGAAACTATTATAATTTTTATATATTTATTGAACGTCTTAAAGAAGAATTAAAGTTCGACAATAATTAAAATTTTTAAAACGCAATTAATTGTCTTAAATTTTAATAAATTTAAAAAGAATTCGAAGATTATTTAACGTATAATCGAAGAGCATTACACTTATATATTAATAAAACTTGAGATAATATTGAACAACATAAATCTTTAACGTGTTATTTAATTTTTTGTTGTTAAGTTAAAGCTAATCTTAATAATTATCGATAAAATTTATCTAGTACGATAATAAAAATAAAGAAAGAATTATGTTAAACTTAATAAGCTTCGAAGTACTATATCTTGTTAAATGTTGTTTTTTGTTATTTTTGTTACATTATTAATAACTTGATTAAAAGAAATCAGAAATATATTAAGATTTTAAAACATTATTATTGTTATTCGAAAAAAGTTTAACTAATTTAATGTTACGCTAATACTTTCGTGAGAGATATTAGAGCGAGTTATGCTATTAAAGAGATTTGTAGACGTCTTTAGACAATGCAAGCAATCACTTGATAACAAGAATTGCAATTATAGACAATCTTATGTTCAATAAATCTTCACAAGTGATTTAATGAACTAGAGTAACAATAAGTAAAGACTTAAGATAAGTTGAACACAATTCATAAGAAAGTCGCGTTCGAAAGCTATATACTTTTTTATCATTTAAAATTTAAGATATTTAAGATGTTTAAAATCTTAATTATCTTAATTATCTTAATTCAAAATTTAAGATGCTTAAGAATTAAGTCATCTTAATTATCTTAATTCTATCGATAGATCTTTTCTTTTTAATTATCTTGTGAAGAGCGATGCGCGATAAATAATATTTATTAGCACGCGACTCGTAACACTATTTTCTCTCTTCAAAAGTTGTCGTTTCGAAATCATTTATTCTTTCTTATTATGTTAATCAAGTTAATTATTAAACAACGTCGCAATTTCGTTGCTAATCGTCGCTATAAGTACGCTTTTCTCACAATGCGTTTTTGTCGAATCTATGTCGCGTTCGACGTATCTTATTAAATAAATAAAAAATATCTCAAATGTAAGAAGTGTTATCGAAAGAATCGAAAATGCGATTTGACTTCTAATTATCAAGAAATGAATAAAATTATTCAAAAGACTAAAAAGTTAAATGATAAAATAATAGAGTTGCGCCTAAGAATTGCACGAAAAACGAAACAAAGAAAACACTAATTTTGTCGTTTAAAAAATATAAATGATGCGAAGTCGAAAAATATTTTAGAGATCAAAAAGAATAAAAAAGAGATCAAATATATTGAAAAGACATTCGAGATTCTATTTAATATTATTATTAATTTTTTATTATTCGCTCTCTTGTTTTTCAATGCTTTGTCGACTCTTATAAGTGATTTTGTCGCTAACGAAATCATCGCAATTTGTTAAAGCATTTCTTCAAGTTCTTAAGTAACTTTTATGTATTTTCGAAGATAAATATTCTTTTTACTTAATAAGATATTTTTGATTTTCTTGTTATAGAATTTTCTCAATCTTGTATTGTTTCTTTTTTTGTGAATAAAAATAAAATGTGTCTTGTAAAGACGTAATTGAATTCGCTAATTTCAACAATAAAATATAAAATACTAGAAATACTTTAACGTTCTTGAATAAATCAAGTTTATAATTGATTGATTTTTTTGTCTTTTTGACGAGAAACGATTCGACTTTGATATGATTCAATTTTTTGCTTAACTTTCTTATTTTAAGATTTTTCGTAAAAATATATATATATATATATATATATTTCTTTTAGCTAAGATGTCGTTTTTCGTTTTTTGTTCTAGTATTTGATCGACTTTTCTTGCATTTTTAAGATGTTATCGTATATCTTTTTTAATGTCATTATTCTTTCGATAACTAATTAAGTTAATAAATGCTTTCGTTCTTTTTCGAAAAGATTAAATTCTTTATTATAATTGGCGAAGAATGAAGTTATTTTAGTAATATTTAAAATCTTTGCATTTAGTGCTAGCTAAGCTATAGATAAAAGTAATACTTAATTGTTGTAAGTATTGTTGACGTAATATCTCAAATATTGCTTTAGACTTTAATTTGTTCGCTCTATTTAATCATTTGTGATCAAATAATAGACAATGAACATTCTAGGTCTTGTTTCTAACATTAATAGAAGCGTCTTTCAATAGTTAGACGTGAAGAATTTGTCTTTGTTACTAGTTAATTCTTTAAGTATATTGTGATATCGTATTAATTAATTTAATACAATGTATTTTAATTGTTTTATTGTGAACTTTTTCTTGCATGCGATAATATGTGAATACTTGATAAATTTGTTAATTATTATTAATATCGAGTTATATTTATTTTTAATTGCTAGATTCGTCGATTTAAGCAATTTAATAATAAAGTTTATCGTAACTTTATCTTATAACGATTTAAATAATTTTTAATATTAAATTTCGTCATAGTTCGCATGTGTATTATGTTTGTTTTATTAATAGCTAAGATATCGTTTAACGTATATTATGATAACTGGTCTTATTTAAGAAAACTAACAATGTTAACGTAAAAATTAAAGAATTTTGATCATTTTCGAATGCTTTTGTAATGATTTATCATGATGTTTCTTTATACATTCGTCAATTTTGTTAATAAATATTTGAAGTTTTTCTTTTTTTATTGAAAACTTTTCTTATTGTTTCGAAGTATTCGTAAAATAGCATTTAACTCGTATTTGTTTGCTAATAATAATTTGTTTTAATTGATCTTAAGTATGTTGTAATTAAACGATTTCTTCGTTTCTATGTAATTATTTCTTTTGTTAAGTGCGTTTGCTTTGTCATTATCTTTGTCTAATGTATATTATATTTTAAATTTATATTATTCGAGTCGCTTTAATTATCGCATTTGTCTTTTGTTAAGCTATTTAATAATAATAAAATGTAAAATTTTTTTATAATTTGTAAGAATTGTAAGTTTTAATAATTTTTCGATGTATACTCTTTATAATTTTAGAAAAACTACAATAGCGAGTAGCTTCTTGTCGTAAATATTATAATTTTGTTCGATTAACAAAAGTTTTCTTAAAAGATATGTTATTAAATGTTATATATTTTCATGCTTTTAATTAAAGCATGCATCGATAACTAAATTTAATGCGTCAATTTTAATCTTGTTTAACAATCGTAAATTGTACATTTTTAATATTAATTTTTTTAAGCATTTTAACTTAAGATTCTAAAATAATTTTTTTTGTTAATTTTTATATTTATGACGTCTTTTTCTTTGTAAAATTTATCAATAATATTGCATTAACGAAGTAATTCTTAATAAACTTCTTGTTATAATTTATAAAATTTAGAAAGAATTAAACTTCTTTAACATTAATAGATAATTTTTATTTTTTAATTGCTCGTAGCTTTTTGAGATTCATGCGTACTTTATGTCGTTCAACGACAAATTTAAGAAAATCAATTTCTTTTCGATGAAATTCGCATTTCTTTAGTTTAAAATATATATTTTTTTTATTTAGACATTCTAGTACTTTGAAAACATAATTTATATATTATTTTAAAATATTTAAATAAATCATGATGTCGTTCGAGTATACTATGACAAATTGATTTAAATATTGTTGTAATACATTATTGATCATTTTTTAATACGTTATTAAGGCGTTCGTGAGTTCGAACAACATTATTGTGTATTTGTATAGTTTATATCGTATGCGAAAAGCTATTTTTTATTTTTTCTTTGTTTTTATTCTAATTTAGTTGTACGCTTCTCGTAAATTTAATTTGATAAAATACTTTGCTTCAAATAATTAATTCTAAAGTTCACTAATGTTAAATAATAAATATTGATTTTTTATTATAATATTGTTTAACTTTTAATAATTGATACATAGATGAAGAGTTTCGTTCTTTTTAGATACAAAGAGAATCGAATATCTTGCTTATAATTAAGATTTTCTTATAAATCTTTTTTTTTTCGTCTTTTGCTAGATATTCGCGAAGAATTTTTAGTTTTTTTTCGAATAAAATATATATAAGTTCAAACGTAATTTGCTTGTTTAATTCAAGTTTAATCTTGTAATCTTATAATTAATGTTTAAATAAAGCTTTGATCGTTTTCTCTTTTTAAAATAGATGCTCTCAATTGTTATATATTCGTAATATATATTTTAGCGATTTTCTTGTTATATTAAATAGTTTAAAACTCTTAAAAGATTCGCAATTTTCTTCACTTATTTTAACTTCGTAATTTGACTAATTTTTGTTAATGTTTATCGAGTCGAACTTTATTAAATCGTTTTTTTGCAAAAATGCAAGCTCGCTACTTGCGATTAAATTTCGATTAAATTTTTTATTTATTATTGAACGCTATTGATGCGTAGATTAAATGTGAATTACGTAATCACATTGCGCGAATTTAAATACTTGTGTATTTTAGTTAACTTCTAGATTGTGCTATTTTAATTAAGACATTTTTAGAACGATATTGTAAATAATTATTTCTATTATATTAAAGATTAGTTTCTCGTAATGTTGCTAAATAGCTATCGATAATAACTTCGTTTCTTTGTTTACTTTTTTATTTCTTGCAAGTAATAAGTTTTTATTTACAATTACTAAGTTGTAAGCGTTAAACTTCTTTTAAGTAAAGTACTCTTTTCTCTCTATAAGAGTTTTAGTCATAAAATTACTTATCGCATTAAAATCGATCATTGCTATAAGTTAACGATCATTAATTTTAATTAATGTGATAAAACATCGTGCGTACGCTATTAAGTTTAGTTGTTATTATTGAACTAACATATTGCATTTCTTTAATATGCTTTTTATTAAAAAATCTAGACTTTTCTTTGCTTTTACGTTGTGACTTTTGCTTCAAACGTTTATTTGCGTTAAGCTTTCTTTTGTTGCTAAATTGTTAACTTTAATTTTCTAGAAAATCAATTAATTTCATTTTTTTTAGATAAGTTTAGCATAAATTGTTGTAACAAGTTGTTTAATTAAGATTTACGTATATTGTAAAATTTAATTGTTTTATTGTAATGTCAAGTATATTCTTTTTTGTAATAACATTGCTTTTTAGCTTTTTCTTGTATTTGTTTACGATTTTCGATAAGCTAACTAAAGTCTTAAAATGATTCGTAATGTTTTTTATGCATTCGTGAAAGTTCTTCTAGTTATACTTTTCGTTTAAGTCGATAATTAAGCTATAAAATTTAATAATTTTCTAAAGTGCTTAATTGACTTCTTGCGTAAATGCGAATGCCTTGTCTAATGATGTTTTATCTAGAACTTTCTATAATTAATTTGAGTTCTTTATCAAATAGTAATTGTCGTTCGATTTAGTCTTAAGAATGTTCGTTTCTATGTCGATTTGCTCTCTAATGTCGTCTTAGCTATTAAGTATCTCTCTTAATATAACATTGATTTGTCGACAATTTATTAAGTTTCGTGATCGACAATCTCTTGCGAAATGATTCGATTTATTATATAAATAACACGTTTTTTGAAATTTGTTATTTTGCTTTTCTTTAGAATTCTTTTCTTTGCGTCGTTGAGTAAAATTCAATTTTATAAATGCAAATTTACGATAATTTAAATTATTGTATCTTTAATTAGAACGAGATTTTTTCTAATAATATTCGATCGTTAATTCAAAAAAGATTCTTGCTCTTTCGTGAAATTAATTGTATTGTTTTTTCATAATTCTTTTATACAACTTGTTGTCGAAATCGATAACTATTTCGATAAGATTAAATATGTCGCTAATAAATTTGTTATCGCGCATAATTTCGTTCTTAAGATTGTTTTTAAAATTTCGTCGAAATATTATTATAAGTGCGACATCGTTTCATTCGATAAAATTGACATATTTTTGAAATTTTGTTGCGTAGTTTGTTGCAAAAATTCGTTAAATTAAGTGCTAAATTACTTTTTTGCGATTTGTTTCTCGTTAAATGTTTCAAAAATTCTTCGAAGTTCTCTCTTAAAATTATCGAAATTCGTGAACATCGCACGAGAGTTTTCGTCATAATTCTTTAAATACTTGCGTAAGTTTAATTTAAGTTAATGTTGAACTCTTTCTCTAAGAAATGTGAATGCGAAAATCGTTTTCTTGTTCGTTAGAACAAGATAAAAGATGAAATAAATATTTACTTGCATAAGTTAATTCTTTAGATCAATACGATCTTTATAATAGACGTTAGATTTGTTAATTCTTATCTTATTGTCTTTATTAATAAAGAGTCGACGTAATGCTATTGAGCTATTGCTCGAGATAGAGACGCGTTAACCTAATATAAACATTCTTAAAATGTTTAAAGTGTTACGCTAGTACTTTCGTGAAAAATATTAGAGCAAGTTATGTTATTAAAGAGATTTGTAAACGTCTTTAGACAATGCAAGCAATCATTTGATAACAAGAATTGCAACTATAGACAATCTTATGTTTAATAAATCTTTATAGAAGATTTAATAAATTAGAGTAACAATAAGTAAAGACTTAAAATAAGTTAAACACAGTTTATAAAAAAGTTGCGTTCGAAAGCTATATACTTTTTCATTATTTAAAATTCAAGATGTTCAAGATATTTAAGATCTTAATTATCTTAATTATCTTAATTCGAAATTTAAGATACTTAAGAGTTAAATCATCTTAATTATCTTAATTTTATCAATAGATTTTTCCTTTCTAATTATCTTGTGAAGAGCGATGTGCGACGAATAATATCTATTAGCACGCGATTTGTAACATTTAAGATATTTATTAATGCGCAATCTATTAAGAGCTTCGCAATTTTTTTCGAAAATTTTTGTTTTTTAATTAAAGATTTCGATGTTTTAAAAAAGCAAAAAATAATTGTTTATAATAATAGTTAAAAGCATTTTTACGTTATAAAATGTAAATTTGTAAATTTTTGTATTAAGTTAAGCGAAACTCGCGTATTTGCTAAATTTATAATTCGAACATATAATAATAAAATGTCGAAAAACGTTAAAAAAAGACTTATAATTAAGTTTAAAAAGTTTGATTTTTGTATTAAGATTATATATGCAATAAATACTCTCGATTTAAACATAAATATTTCGAATATTAATATAATTGTTTAATAAAAAACATTCTTAAATATAAAGTCGCTTTTGCAACAATTTAATTGCGCTACATAGGGAAAAAAAACACGACAAAACTATGTAATTTTATTAAAAAAATTTGCGAGAAAATCGATATTAAGATACAATAAACAAGCGACAAAAAAATTTAGATTTTAGTAGATTTTAAGAAGTTATAAATGCGAACAAGTTAAATAACGCAACTATTTTCGAGACAAAGCGTAAAAAACTAAAATTAAAGTAGACAATAAATTTGAAAAAAAAAGTTAAAACAAAATTTAACGTTAAGTAAAATTTAATATAAACAATTGTCTTTAAAGAATTATTAATAATAAAAATTGTAAAAGAATTATAATATTAAAGATACTTAATATTACGTTTTCAAAAATCGATATTATAAGATTGCTTGATTATAAGAATAACTATTGTTTGTTTTATATATTCGATAAAAACTTTACAATATCAATTATAAAGTCGAAAAAATCGAAAAAGAAATATGTTGTTTTAAAGATTAACACGTTTTAAAGAGCAATTATTGTTCGACAACTTATCGAATAACAAGATAAACTTAAATTTATTAAGTTTGCGAATATTATTGTTGCAAGAAAACGTCAATTTAAGATTTTTTTTATCGAAGAAGAATTACATAATTAATATTGTTAAAGATGTTACAAAAATCAAGATTGCAAATAACGTTAAAAAGATTGCTTAAATAATTGAATAAAATTTAGAATGAATTGAAAAATATATCGAGAAGTTAACAAGATTAATTGTTCGTACTATTAGCAATACGTTATCGAAAAAAAATTAGAATATTAATATTTAAATTGCGAAAATTTGAAAAATTGACCAAATTGCAAAGTTAATTAAAATTGCAAATATTAAAGCAACAAATTAAACAAAGTTATCTTGAACGAAGTTTTAATTTTAGTCTTAATCTTAATTTCAAAATTCGACGCAATCTTAATCTCGACTTAACGCTTCAAAATATAATTTTAATAATTTAAATTACAATTCTTAAAATAATATAATAGTTTTGCTCGAATTAATATCTTTAGAGACGTTTCGAAATCTTGTTAAAGCAACAATTCTTTTTATAATATTTTAAATATCTTTAAGATGTCTAAATTCAAACGTTATAATATTCGAAACATTGTTAATTAAAAAAAGAAATCAAGCGAATTTTCAAATATTTAATGTGTCTATTTTAAAAAAGACTAAATTTAAGAATATTATTACAAATAAATTAAAGAATTTTTCGTTAATTAAAGCAATATATAATCGAAGATTCAAGTTAAATTAAGAACATTTAAAGATTATTATTTTCGATAAAAAATAATCTTCTTGCGCAGCAATATTGCGATTGAGACTAATTTAAAGAAAGAATTACGATATATAATTGTAATCGATATAACTTGTTCAATATAGATTGAGATTATGTTCTCAAGTTTAAGTCGTAAATTAATGTATAATAATTTTTCGAAATATTTTTGTTTGTAATTAATTATATAATTCTTGTATTTAAGTTTATCTTTGTATAATTTATGTATTCTAGAAGTTTCTCGAACATTGAACAAGTCTTAATTCTATTATATTCTATTCTATTCTATTTATTTAAATAATGCACGATAAAGTAATGTATAATTGTAACTTTATAAAGAAGTTCGTTTGCAACTACTTTGTAAAGTTTGTCATAATAAAGATCTCTAAATAATTGGTAAATTGTTTTTTTGTTACTATTAACTATATTAAAGCAAATAATTCTTATTAAATTAGAACGTGCAAGAGATTTTATTATCAATTTAGTATTTACTATCTTTTTTTTGTTATTTTTCGAGATGTTGCAATATTAAATTACGTCGTTTTTGTTAACGTTGTCGTAATTATTGCTTTCAACAATAATAAAAAAAATTCTTAATCTAATTTGTCGCAAATTTTAATCTTTACTTTCTTATAATCGTTGTTACAAATCAAACAAATCTATAATAACTATTATTAATTGTTCACGAAATTGTTAGTGTCAATGTAATAAGCGAAGATCTTAAAGACGTAATTCTTCTTAAGATTACGCGATTTAAAGAACTTGTCGTCAAGCTAAACACAATTCTTGAGCTCAATATCGTATAAAAGATAAATATCAAATAAATTCTTTAATTATCTTTAATAAAGAACAAGACTATTATTAATTAAATTTAGACTAATTGTTGGATCGAGTTTCAATTCCAACTTTAGAAATCGATTCAACTTGACGATTTTAACATTAGGAATCGACTCGAAATTCGATTCGATTTCTATTATTTTGAAATCGACTCGACTCGATTCGACTCGATTTTCGATTTCAATATTAGAAATTGAATCGAATCGCCAAGAATGTCAAGAATATCGCCAAGAATGTTAAGAATACTAAAAATAGTATAAATTAAGTTTAAATTTAGATTTTTTATTAATTACTAGATAACGCACAATAGTAATGCATTTATAAAGAGAAATTTCTAATATATTTATTAATTAATTTAAATAGATTAATTGTTTCTATCAAATTATCAATTAATTGTTACTAAAAATAATGAAATTTACTAAAAATAGTAGTCTTGGCGATTCGAGTCGATTTTTTCGAATCGAATTTCGATTCCAAGTATAGAAATCGACTCGAATTGTCGATTTAACTTTAGAAATCGAATTGTCAAGATTTTCGAATCGAGTTGATACGAATCGCCAAGATTCAAGTCGAGTACTCGACTCGAACTTGGTAACTCGATTCGACGCGATCAGTCTAATTAAATTGTGTAAAAATTGCATCGTATTAAATTTGTCGAAAATCTTAAATAAATCTTAAGACTTTAAAAGCTTGAAATTCTACATTAATTAAAAGTATAAATTGCTATTAAATTTTATTTAATAAAGACGTTTACGTAATTTGTTCAATAGCGTTCTCAATAAAATAAATCAATGTAAAAAAATATTTAAGATTAATAATATTGTTACAAAAGTATTATTGTAGACTTTATGTATCTATTAGCTTTCTAGTAAGATAAATTAGTTAATAAGTGTTTTCTTTTCAGCTTTTCTCTTATTTTAAATTAATAATCTTCTTTATCTTAGTCTTACGCGACGTTAAGACATAAAAATACTTGTTAACTTCTAAAGAATTGCTCTTTTTCTTTTGCGTTTTGCGTTTGCGAAATTTAGAATTCGTAAAATTTGCAAAGAAATTAATACAAAATATAACAATTGTTGTTCTTTATTTCATCTTTAATCTTCAATAATATCAAGACAAATATTAAGAATATAATTAAAACTAGCAACAATAAAAAGAAAGAAATAATATAAGATAACAAATAAAGTAATATCTTTGATGCAATATTTAGATGTAAAGACTTGTTTAATTATTAATTTAAGTCTATTATTTTAAGTAAATATAGAATAGCTAGTAAGAAAAAGCGTTAAAAATAAAAGTAAACAATAACAATCTTCTTGTTAATTTTTCTTGTAATAGTAATAAAATTGTAATTTTCTCTAGCTAAAAGATAATATTAAAATTAGAGTGCAAACAAAGTAATAATATTTAATGTAATGTATTTTAGTGCTTATATTCGATATTTAAGTTACACAAATGTAAAGAGATATCAATAATAAAGATAAGAGCTTTTCTTTTCTTTTATAATTATTTACTAATTTAAGATATATTATCTAAGTATATTCGTAATCTCTTGTTAACACTTTAATTTAATTTTTTTGTTTTTGTTCTTTTTCTTATCTTTTTCAATTTTCTTCTTTGATTTAATTGTTTTCTTTTTTAACTTAATTGTCTTCTTCTTTAACTTAATTGTCTTCTTCTTCTTTTTGTCGAACAAATCGATAATTATTTTGTAACTAATTTTATTATATGTTATTATAAAACAAAAATAAGCAAAAGACGAGATTTCGAGATTTCAAATATAATTTACTTTTTAATCGTATTTTATTGCGTTTAATATAAAATTCTTAAACATTAACTTAAAGTTGCAATAAGTCTACTTGATTGATGTTAATAAAACAATAAATTTAAAATTCGAAATCGAACTTGTTTGCAATATTATAATTGCGTTAGTCTTTAATTTAGAGAATATCAAAATTGAATTTTTTTTTGATTTTCGTCTTAACGCGATTACGCTTTTTCTTATTTGTTTTTATAATTGACTTTTGAGAAATTTTACTTAAATATTTATTAATTAAAGTAAGAACAAAAGCGCAATAAACAAAAAATATGCAATCGACAATACGTAACAAAAATTCAAGGATTAAGACAAAAGCATTAAGAAGCAAAGACGCAAAAACTAAGATTGCTAACTAAATTTAAAGCAAAGTTGTTTTTGATTTAATCTTTATGCAATTAAATGTGTTATTTTCGATACAAATAACAAGACTTAAAGTTAATTAAATTCGATTTGCGAATATGCTTTAATAAATCGAAAATCAATATCTCTTACTATAATGCAAGAGTGTTTTTGTTAAAGCGCAATTGCTCTAAAGCAATAAGTCGAAGTTGCATTAATCTTAATATATACGTTTGCTTAAAGTACTTTTGAAGCAAGTCTTATGCATTGCTTCAAATGTAAATATAGTTAGTTCTTTATTCTATCTTAAATATAAGTAAAGTTAGTTCTTTGTTTTATCTTAAATATAAGTAAAGTTAGCTCTTTATTCTGTTTCAAATATAAATATAGTTAATTCTTTGTCTTGTCTTGAATATAAATAAAGTTAATTCTTCGTCTTGTCTTGAATATAAGTAAAGTTAACTCTTTATTTTGCTTTAGATATAAATATAATTAGTTTTTTGTCTCGTCTTAAATATAAATAAAGTTAGTTCTTCGTTTTGTTTTAAGTATAAATAAAGTCAACTTTTTATTTTGCTTCAAATATAAGTGTCGCAAGTTATTTATCTTGTCTTGAGTATAAATATCGCAAGTTATTTATTTTGTCTTAAATGTAAATATTTAAAGCTTTTTACTCTATCTTAGATGTAAATGTCTCAAGTTATTTACTTTGCTTCAAATGTAAATGTCTTAAGCTCTTAATTTTATCTTAGATATAAGTGTTGCAAACTTTGTACATTGTTCAAAACATAAATAGAGCTTGTTTAAATAAAGTGTTTCTCGAAAATGTTAAAGTTTAACGCTTTTTCTTGTATAATTGTTGCATCTTCGAACACGCGTTCTTTAATCAAAATTATTAATTAATATACTTTCGATGTTCTTAAGTCTTGAGTTAAATTCTTTGTCGAACAAGAACATGCAATACGAGCAAGAAAAATATAAAAAAAAAATCGAAAGTAAAAAAAGAAAACGTCGCTCTCTTTCGAACGCGCTATAAATAAAAAAACGTAAAAGAAAAAAGAGAAAAAAATATATACTTACTCTTCAATCTTAATAACGATATTTTTTCTACGAAAAAACAAGTTAGTTTCAACGCTTTCAAAATCTTATTGTAAAAACTTACAAATCGATAAATTTACGCGAGATAATTAATTATTTAAACGAAAAAGTTTTAACTAAAAAGCGAGAATTAAAGATATAATAATTGTTTTGCGAAGTAATTAAACAAGCTTTAATATCAAATTTGAATTTTAAATCTTTAATGTACTTTTAAACAACAAGTAAAAAAGTTACTTACTTAAAATAATATTGCATCGATTATCTTCTTAATATTGTAAATTAATATAAAGAAAGAAGTAAAAATAAATATTAAATTGTAAATAAAGAACTAATTTAACAAAAAATAAAGAGAATAAGCGAACAAGATAAGCGAGATCTTAATTTTTTACTTTGCATATTTACGATATATTTGCACAAAATGCATTATTTCTAGTTTAGCTTCTTAACTGGCATTGTTTTATTTATACTATTATTTATGCTATTCGACTAGAATACATCAAGACTCTCTATAATAGAACAAAATAATTATAATTGAAATTGACAACTAAATTTAAATTTGATCGACTCTTCTTTATTTACTAAGCATAGACTATTAAACAATAATTATCTAAAGTATTGTTATTCTTTTGTTAATTATAACGTCGCAATTTCTTTTAATAAGAAGCGAGATAATTTATTTACAATTCGAATTTAATAAGTTTCGAATTATATTCGATTACAATAATAAGATTAACTAATTGCTCTTTGTTTTCAAAGTAAAAATACTTAAATGTAAATCGATCGAAGTTAATAATAAGAACAAATATTGTCGTAAAGATACAAACAACGTCTTGATTTAAATTGACTTAACAACGTCTAAGCATTGTATTAAATGCAAGATTCGATCAAGAAAAATAATTTAGCAAAAACTTATTATATTTTTTAACTCTCTAAGATTCTTTTACTTCTCTTGCTTATTTTAATAAATTTATAGATATCAAGATTTTGTTAATCGACGAAATTGAGCTTCAAATTCAAGATTGTGCGTCGAATTTTCTTAATCGAAATAATTAATTCTAATTGTTTTATTATTTTGATATTAATATTTTTCTTGTTAATTACATTGTTTAAAACAAAATATTTCTTTAGACGCAATTTCGACGTTATATTAATTATGTTGCTTGTTATATAAAGCTTATTCGCAATCTAACTAATCTATAATTTTATATTTGTGTAAGCATTCGTTATAGAGAAGATTTTAATTCAAGTATATATTTAAGTTTTAACTTTTGTTTTAACGCAATTACGCTTCTTTTTGTTTGTTTTTATAATCGACTTTTTGAAAATTTTACTCGAATATTTGTTAATTAAAGTAAGAGCAAAAGTATAACAAACAAAAAATGTGCAATCGACAATAAGCAAAAAAAATTCAAAAATTAAGACAAAAATATCGAGAAGCAAAAACGCGAAAACTAAGATTATTAATTAGATTTAAAGCGAAATTGTTCTTAACTCAATCTTTATGCAATTAAATACGTTATTCTTGATACAAATAACAAGACTTAAAGTCAATCGAATTTTGTATGCGAATACGTTTCGCAAAATTAAAAATTAGCGTTTCTTATTATCATATAAGAACACTTTTGTCAAAGTGCGCTTATATTGAAACAATAAGTCGAAGTTGCATTAATTTTAGCGCATACGTTACTTAATACGCTTTTGATGCAAATCTTGCACTCTATTTTAGATATAAATAAAGTTATTTCTTTATTTTATCTTAAGTATAAATAAAGTTAGTTCTTTACTTTGTCTTAAGTATAAATAAAGTTAATTCTTTATTTTGTCTTAACTATAAATAAAGTTAGCTCTTTATTTTATTTTAAATATAAGTGTCGCAAGTTTTTTGTTTTGTCTTGAGTATAAATATCGCAAGCTCTTCGTCTTGTCTTAAGTATAAATGTCGCAAGTTCTTAATCTTGTCTAAGATATAAATATCGCAAGTTTTTAATTTTGTCTAAGATATAAATGTCGCAAGTTACTTATTTTATTTAAGATATAAGTGTTGCAAATCTTGTACGCTATTTAAAATATAAATAGAGTTTGCTTAAATAAAGTGTCTTTCGAAGATGCTAAAATATAACGTTGTCTTTTACGTAATTATTACATTTTCGAAGACATGTATTTGCGTTAAAATTACTAATTAACAAACTTTTAATGCTTTCAAGTCTTAAGTTAAACTCTTTATTAAACAAGAATATGCGATACGAACAAAAGAAATATAATAAGATAAAGTTAAGAATAAAGAAAAAGAACGTTGCTCTCTTTCGAACGCGCTATAGATAAAGAGAAATAAGAGAAAAGATAAAAAAAGAGATATGCTAATTTCGATAAAGATTGTCTCGAGTTCATTCTAATAAAAAAAGAGTTAATCTTAACATATTAATATAATATTATTATTGAAATTTACAAATTTACAATATTATTGTCTTTATTGTTAGAAAGAAATTGCTATTGAAATAATTAGTATGCATTTAAATTAAAGAGCAATATTGTCGAACAAAATAAAGACTCGAATTTAAATTTCAACTCTTTGATGTTTATTGCAATAACAATTAAGTGAACAATTTATTTTGTGAAGACTTGTTATAATAAAGTTTGTATTAATTGATTAAAGATATGTAAAAAAAAAAAAAAAAAAGAAAGTTAATATAATTAAGACAAATTAAAGATAGAGATTAGATATTTCGAATGTAAGTTGCAAACTTAACAAATATTATTTTCACAAAAATTGAACCATAAATTTATTCTTTCGCTTAACAAGACTAATTAATATGTATATTAATTGTCGTTTTTTAAATCTTGAATTTAAGTCTAATACATTATCTTAATAATATTAGCTTTAATTTTATTGTTAATATTAGAATTTTTATCAAATTAAACAAATGCTTCTTTACTTTAAGATTTAATCGCTTCTTAATATTTAGCTTTGTTAATTTATTTATTATCTTTTTATTAAAAGCATTAATTTTATTTCTTAACATAAACAAGCTCTCTTTTACAGGATTAACAACTTTCTTCGAAGTAATTCGATTTGTTTGAAATATTATCTCTCGTAAATAATTACAAATTAGCGAAAAATTATTTGACTTAATAAAGATCTTAAATTAATGCGAATTAATATAAACATTAAGAAGTTATTTTATTTGAAAAAAAAAAATTTTGCAATACGTAATTAACTTGCAAACATAATAAAAGATATACTTTATTAAAATATTAAAAATACAACAATTTCGAACAATTCTTTTTACGTTTTTGTTAAAATACTTGTTATTCAAATCGATTAAAAAGAATTTGTCGCTTTTGTTAATTTAATTAATTAAGAATATTGTCAAGATAATCTTTTTAAATTGCATTAATATTGTATTAATAATAATTAATTAAATAAGATACAAAGTCTTAAACGTATACTTAATCTTGTTAAATTTATGAAAAAGAACAATTGCTCGAACAAAACAATCGAATATAAGATTAATGTCTTTATACTTAATTATATACTTTAAGAATATGTAGATTTTTATTTATTAAAGATATAGTATATAATTTCGCAACTCGCGATTTTCGCATAAATTAGCTTGAGCTTTGTAAATATTGTTTTGAATTTTATCGAAAATATCGAAGATCAAAATTTAATTTTTGTTATTTGATAATTCGTGCAAAGTCTTTTTCTCTTTAAATAGAATATTTTTATTTTTTGCGTTCAATACAACAAGATAAGATTTTGCTTTAATTTAAAAGAGAATTATGAGATAAATTTTGAAATTGTTAACAATTAACGTCTTTAACGCATAAAAATTTTAATTATTTAAATATATTCTCTTGTAATTTAAGCACTTCTTAACTTAATTAAGTTTTAATTAATTTGTTCAAATCTTGAAAGTAACAACAACTAATTTTTCGAATTTATAATAATATATTTGAATTATATAAAGTATAGTTTGTTGCAAATAAAATAAGATTGTAACGAGTATCAATTATTTTTATCTATAATATACAATATTTTCTTAATTAATAGCGAGCAATTTGAAATTGCGAATCCGACTTATTGTTTTTTAATTGTCGTATATAAGTTAAAGTCGAGTTTTAAAAACAATTGACTTTTTCGAAAATTTAAATCTACGCAATTATATATTATTGATAATAATTTAATTGTTCTTGTTTGTGTTTTTATTCTCTAAAAATCTTATAATAAATATATTGATTTAATAAATAAAACAACGTTCTTTGAACGAAAACTTTATTAGAGATTTGAAGTAATTGAAATTTATAACTTTAATATAAGATCTTGCAAATATAGAAAAGACAATTATAATAATATCTTATACAAAGAATAAAGAAATCTATATAACAATTATATCAATTAGTATCAAAATATCTTAAAAGAAGAGATTAAAACAAAATATATTTATTTAAACTTCTTACTATTAATATTGAAAATCGAATATTGTATAATATTATTAAGTTCGAGTTTTTTGTTTCGATTTTATATGTCTTATATTAAGTTATATTAAGATCTCGACAATACAAATATTAATAACTTGTATATTAAATTAATAATATTAAAAAACATTTGCTCTTAATAATCTTGTTACTAATTACGCACTTTGATTATTTGCTCGAAATTATTGTAAGAAATTGTTATATATTTAGTTTTTGCAAGACGTTAAATCAAGATACTCTAACGCTTATTAATATTCTTAAATGTCTTTAATATTTGTTTATATTTAATTAAAATGTCTAGAATGTGTATTATATTAATTAATAAACGTCTAGCTTTATTTAAATATATTTAAACATTTTACAAGTACAATTATTTAATACAAGTTTAAAATCTCTTCGTATATAATATTAAGCTAATAATAATTATATATTGTTTAAATATATTAAGAGTCTTTTTGTTTAATTTCGATTCTATATTGCGTGTTATATGCTTTAACAAATCAAAAAAGCAAGAAGCACAACTCTTAATTATTGTATTACTTAAAAAAAAATTTAATTTAATATTTTTAAGATTTGTCGCAATTTACTTGTAAAAATAAAGAACTTTTATTAGAGTGTTTATTTTTTTCGCATAAAGATTGTAATTTTAATTTAAACAATTTAATAATATGCGTGCGTTCTTCGATATTAAATTTATTAATATACGAAGCGTCGTTTTGTTTATTAATTAAGTATATAATCTTTGCAAAAAACGATCTTTGTACAAATTCTCTTACTAAAGAATTTTGTGCAAAAATTTCAAAAAATTAATATGCTTTTTCTTTAAATAACTTTTAATAAAGTTTGCTTTTGTCGAATTATTAATTCTTAAATTTATCGAATTTCGAATGCGACGTTTTAAAAAAGCTAAATTTGTATTATTGCGAAATTTGCAATTGTTACACAAGAATAAATAAATTGATTTACGTAATCTTCGAATAACTCGAGAACGACAAAAAGAAATAATAATCGACTAATTAATAAATTATTAATTGAAGATTAATAAGACAAAGAACGTACAAAATTAAGAAGAAGAAAATTAAAGAAAGAAAATCGTTCGTTTTCAATTATAGAAGACAAGTTGTTCGAAGACTATGTTGTTATGCTTATTGAGATCTTTATTTTGATAAAATTGTGTAGCGAAAAGAAACTTATAAAATACTTGACGCGATATTAGAAATATATCGAGAACTTGACGCGTTTTAAGAAACTTATTTATACGATTACTAAGTAAAAAAGATCGAAATTTGTTTCGCATAAGAATTAACAAGAATTTTTAAATACTCGACGATCAAATTGACATTTGTAATGTTGTTTTTGATGTTAAAATATAAGATTTAATCTCGAAAAGAGTAGTCTCGCAAGAGAGATAAAATTAGACATAAACTAGCATGTAGACGCTAAGCTTAAATACATCGAGACTAGGTTATGAATTTATTAATAGAGCACTTTCATCACGGGTGTCAGTCTGATCCCATGAAGCAAGCGCCGTCCTCGAAGGATGAATACCTTGTTTGACTTGTCGGCACTAGTCCGTTTCCCCGCCGCCGGAGACCCTTGGCGCGATCTGGGGTCCGTTGAGGCGCAAAGGTTTCATGCTCCATGGTCGCGTTTTGTTCCGCAAGCTGAAGCACTGCCAGCTTCCAGCCTCGTTTCACCTGCACATCCCGGGGAAGCGCTGGCGATCATGCCACATATAGGCTCGCGTATTGGCTGTAGAAAGGCATGTTCGTGCGGGAAGGCGGTGCAGCTGGCTGCTGCGGTCCTAAATCCTTGCCCAGGCCCCAGGCTCAATGCAAGCCGTCAACAGTGAAATAGAAGCTCTGTTGCCTGCAAAAATTCCGCTGTATCTTCCACCTACCAGAGACCTGCCGTCCATGCGAAGCTTGTCCTTCAGGCGCCCCTCTTCACCATCTTCTCATTGATCGTTGTTCACCTTTCTGGCCTCAAAGGAACCGGTATTACTGCATCGAAAGCGAAAAGCAAGTCAGAAAGGTAGCCAGCATGTCCGCCGTCGATGACTTCACGCTCGTCAGCACTTCGAGCCACCACAAGCTCTATGATGACTTCGAAGAAATCAATTCCGGAAAGCTTGCGGGTCTGCACACTTCCATCCTAGCAGCACTCCGTCACGAATATCCGGAGTAAGTCACCAATAACCTGGCATTTGGGCCTCGTCGCTTATCGTTATTAGGCTTTGCGTTACTGTTAGCATTGCCAGCAACATCAACCTCCTTCAATTTGCTGCCTTTGGCAATGCGGTGGCAAAATTGGATACTACGACCGAGTCGGTGCAGCGTCTTCGCTATTTCTTTAGCGGGAACGACCGTCGTGGCATACCTGACCAGCTTGCTGAGGCGAGGAGCTTTGCAAAATACCAATATCAATGGGGCACCGAGTATTTCATCGTCTACATGATCCAAGTAGGATTCTACACGTTCCAATACATATTGAAAGAGCCGGCTGAGGGTGAGACCACCATGTCGCAGCCGAGCATTACGGATAGTCTGATCAACGCGGTTGGGAAGTGGCAGAAGCCAGACGATCATTACGTCTATGTCTACGATTATTACTGGACAGCGAACCGCCAGCTGTATAACGAAGTACAGAAAGCTAACTGGGAGGACGTAATCCTGAATACTGAGATGAAGACAGAATTGGTGGAGCTCATGCGGAAATTCTTCGACAGCAAAGATATCTATGACGAATTTGGCGTGCCGTGGAAGAGAGGCGTAATTTTCCATGGCCCTGTGGGCAATGGAAAGACCGTCTCGATCAAGGCGCTCATGCATTCTCTGAGCCAACGAGAGCAATCAATACCTTCGCTTTACGTCAAAGCAGCTCCGAGTAAGTGACACTCACCTTTTCCTATGCCATTTTGGGAGCAGCCAAACCAGTCGTGCGCGGCATAGCGTCGTTAGGATTCCCAGCCTGGACTCGAAGGTCGTACACGCTCTGCGAGTCCGTGGACGTTAACTGCTTTCGTGATACCAGAAGCTTTCTTAACGATTCCGTGCGCGATTGAGGCCTTCTGCCGGTCAAATTGCCAATCTATTCGAAGAGCTACGCTGATTGACTGGTTGTTAGGAACGTACGACATCCGCAGCGTCTTCGCATTCGCTCGCTCCATGTCGCCTTGTATGTTGATCCTCGAAGACATTGACACTATTGTTACTCCTTCCACTCGCAGCTACTTCTTCAACGAGGTAGATGGGCTGGAGAACAATGATGGCATCTTCATGGTAGGTTACATTTCTCGTCTCTGCGCCCACCAATATTGATGTCCATTTAGGTTGCCAGTACCAATTATCTGGATCAGCTCGATCCAGGCCTATCAAAACGACCCAGTCGTTTCGACCGCAAGTACCTATTCCCGCTGCCAAACGAAGTGGAACGGGTCCTCTACTGCAACTACTGGCGCGAGAAGTTGAAGTACAAGCCTTCGATCAAGTTCCCCAAGAAGCTTTGCATCGCCATCGCTGGCATCACACAGGATTTTAGCTTTGCGTATTTGAAGGAAGCTTTCGTTGCCACGCTACTCACTATTGCGCGCCGGCGTACAGAGGACGCCGCTCGCGGTGGTGGTGATGATGAAGGTGACGACTTGGATGACTACGAGCTATGGGTAGAGATGAAGAAAACCGTCAGAGCTCTCCGTGAGGACATGGGTACTCGTGGTAAGAGGACTGCATTCGGCCACATGCTCGAGGCTGCTACACCTCAGCCAATGAGCCTTCCCACAACCCCAATTCTGCAACAAGGTCTTGGGGGCTCTGCGGCGGTCCCGACCCAGCCTGACTTGCCGTTCCGAGGCCACGGACAAGGCCAGACAGCTGGCCTGGTGGGTCATCCAGATCACCAGGCTCGAACATGCGACTCGTGGAGCGCAATTCCATTGGTCAATGATAAAGGAGAGGTTCTGGACCAGTCTGCTGATGTGTTGAGATTCATAAAGGAGCGAGTCTAGCCGAATCGGCTCGGAGATCCAAGCTGGCAGACACTGCGTACTCTCCAATGGTTGAACTAGGCTTGTCGGGAAATAGTAGACATCTTTCTGTCCTCCTGCGCACTCTTACTTTCCTCCCGCACATCTCCTCCACACCCAGGTTTCAGTGGAACGATTGAGTCACTAGCCGTCAATGTATATTGTAATGTACTAGCGAGGATATGTCATCGTAGCCTGTTTGTTGTTTATTACATCGATTAGCATACATGATCTTGCGTTTTCGACCTTACCTCACTGCTGCAGGACACATACATATGCTTTCGAATTTGCGAATCCTTGGACTTCAAGCTTTCAGAGACCTTTCAATGAGCATCTCGCTACACTAGCGCCAAATCGTGTGATTGCTTCAGAGCTTTAGTTCTTCGATAACGGCTCGACCCAGAAATTGACATTGGCCCTCTTGAGGCCCTTCGTCGGAGCTGTGTCCTTGGCGGAAGCTTGGATGTGGCATTGCTACAATTGACACCAGGTCAGCTAAATGCTCCGTCCGAATTCGTGTTTCGAGTGGGTGTCTTCAAGGGCGCACTCGATCGAATTGTTTCGTCGCCTCGAGGGATCTGGTTGCTAATGATGCCAGTCTTTGAAACAATTTACTAAGTGAGTATTTGACCCCAGAGCTTCATTCCTAATCTGGATCTGGGAATTGAGAGTTTTGCTCCGTTCACTCTCTGAGTCGATTTCCTATTCCTACAGCTCCTTCATCAGCCACCTTGGAATGGCTCTGCATCTGCCCCAAGTCACGGGAAATTAGGAGCAATGAATTCTGCCTCGGCCCCGTTGTTTCATTCATCCTGAGGACCCTATGTCAATGCTGATCATGTTTTAGGGTCGCCTTTCCACAGTAATGCTCAGATGTGTGCTCGACACCCACAACCTATGGGTGTATCGGTTTGACAATTCCCCGACTGGCATCTTCGCGGCCGTGGAACAGCAAGCCATCTAGCACAGAATCTGATGATGTTCATTACCAGATGCACATCCCGTCACACTTCCATTTCACTCTTTAGAAGAGTCATCAACTCTCCACTTCTGTCAGCAGAAAGTCGTGTACGCCGCCTTGGTAGGGCACTGACGGTCACCAAGTCTTCGACTCCTTGCCGAATTCCCTGGGTCTCTATGGATACTTCTCTTTGAAGCATCTTTCTTCTTCGTTTCGAAGGCCTCGTCTAGGGTTCCACCGTCATCGCCTTTCTCGGAGTAACGAACCCGTCCAGAAAATCTCCCGAAGATAGTGGGAAGGGTAAGCCAACATAGCTAGCGATCTCCGATTCCCACACACCCATTCCAAAAGCCCGGTGCCGCTGGCTGCGTTAACAGTCCTATGACTGCAACCTCTTTATCGATGGGTCGCTGCCGGTCGATCATCCTATAATCACTTCGTCAACATGGTTGTTCACAGTCTCAATAAGTGAGTACCCCTTGAGATGTGCATCCTAACGGCACTGGGAATACGACTGACCATGACGTTGTTGCACTATCCCTTCTAGCACACAGAATTCATCCCGAGAATATTGGCAGATCTGTATATCGAAATCTGCGAATGAGTCTAATTTGGATGGATTGGGTCCGACCCTGCCATTGCGACTGTTTAGGCCCGGGTTGAGATCGAACATACCAAGACTTACAGCACAGTAGGCGCGCTTCAACCGCTTTCTCTCTCTCTGCTGATTTTTACTCGAAGCTTCTCTTGCTACACGGCTTCTATTGTTCGGCTCCTGCTAGGCCTGAGCACTCGTCCTTTTCCGTATACTCTATATTGTCTCCGGTCAAGCCTCCGAGGCTGTTCTGTTGGGTTAACATGGCTACCCCTTTCGTTGTGAGATCCCTGATGAGCAATATCAAAGGTTTTCAAATAACTGCAAGAGGCGACTCTCTTGTCGTAATTCATAAACCTCTTTGACATCACGCCCTAGACATTCCCCTAGCGATCTGTTTCTCGGCGTGCAATATTGTGATTTAACTTCCCTACCGCGCTTCATACATCACCGTAGCGATCCCTTTCCCAACGTGCCATGTTGTTGTTTCCTGTGCTAAACAGTTCCACCCTTTACCATAACCTCATCATCTCCCTCTTCACAGTCTTTCTTCTGGTCTCTACTCCATACAGTACAGACGAGAATCCCCCTGTTCAGTACACCAACACACACCCCTTCATCAACCACACCACAATCCATCCCTCGCAAAATGCCTCCCCACCGCCCCCATCGCACTGCAATCCCCACTTCCCCCAACAACATCCCCATCCACCCCCTCCAGCGCGCCCTTTCCGAGGCCATCTCTGAGTACAACCGCGTCGCTGCAGACTGGTCCGTACCC
>JAABUQ010000282.1_pt1 | contig 116238 bp, 70 predicted proteins | sample 5560001 | NCBI WGS metagenome assembly JAABUQ01 (sample SAMN10711888, study PRJNA513371) | rock metagenome | isolation source: Antarctica rocks | place: Antarctica: Victoria Land, Finger Mt nord | collected 2015-12-18 | reverse complement strand
GGCGGGTGAGGCGGGAGTGGGTGGTTGGGCTGGGCGTGGGGGGGAAGAAGGAGGTCATGCTGGCGGACATGGGGGTTGTGGGGTGCGGGGAGCGGGCGAGGGAGCGGAAGGAGTGGGTGCGGGAGATGGTGGGGGAGGGGGCGCGGTAGGAGGGGACGATGATGAAGGGGAGGAGGGTGTTGGCCAGGAAGGAGGTGATGGCGAAGATGAGCAGGGCGAAGGTCGCGACGCGGGTGGCGCGTTCCCAGGCGAGGTCGATGTCGGAGGAGGGGAGGTTCGGGTGGGCGGCGAAATAGGGGTTCACGTGGAGCTGGCCGATGTAGGTGGTGATGTAGAAGAGGAAGGGGAACCAGCCGATCCAGTTGAAGAATTGGGCTTCGCAGACTTTGCGGACTTGGGGGTTGAGGCGCTTCATGGAGTAGAAGACTTGGTGGAAGAAGCTGAGGACGCCGAGTTTCTCTTCTGGGGGTGGACCTTCGGAGCGCGGGTCTCGTTCGCGGATGCAGACGCAGGAGAAGAGGACGGTGCCGCCGAGGGCGAAGCATGCTATGACGCATAGGACTTTGAATTGCGTGTCTCCGAAGTAGCCTCCAGAGACTTTGGGCAGATCCACGTAGCCGGACAGGTACCCAAGAATGCTGCCGACACCGGTGATCCGGCCAGCCCAGGCGTTGGCGTCTTCTTGTTGATGAGTAGGTGCATTGTCCACGATGAATGCTCTTATACCCGCTTGCACTACGGAGAAGAAAGATTAGTTTTGGCTGATGTCTATACCCCAAAGTCGCAATCATACCTGTATTGATGGAGAAGTCTAGTATGTATACGAACAGAATAGCAAAGGTAATTGCTGTGATTTTGACACCGTTCGAAGCCGCATCGGCTCCAAAGAGACCCAGTGTTCCTGTTACGATCTCTCGTGCCCAAGCCAAAGCTACCAGGGATACTATGGTCGCGGCGGCACCTGCAATCATGAAGGGCTTACGCTTTCCCCACGATAACCGGCAGTTGTCGCTCATTATCCCCACATATGGCTGGACGAGTGTTCCTGAAAGTGGGCCAGCAATCCAGACTAGTGCGAGCAACGACTTGCTCATGCCTAAGGATAAGAGGTAGGGCTGTCGACAGAGTATCTATTAGTAGATATCGAAAATTGATAGTATAAATCCTCACCGATCCATTTGAGATCTCCACCGTCCATGCTATCTGCAACCTGAATACCGATTGTTAGTAATTGAATGAAATGGTTTTTTGCGCGGCGGATTCGGGGAGAGTACTCTCACCCCCCTATGCTCAGAGTGAGCACGAAGAGGTACCACAAGCTCTTCGACTCCTCCTCGTCATCCTCGCCCCAGTCAAGCATCCCCGATGGTGTTCCAGGTATGGGTGATGTGCGTCCATCCTCGAACCCGTCCAGCTCCGGCGAAAGAAGAGGCGAGCTCTCACTCAACGGCTCCAAAGAGGGACGACCCCTACCGATTTTTGCAGGAATGATTGACTTTCGATTCGGAACTTCAATTGTTTCGTGGCTTCTCCGCAAGTCCGATGCATCATATGAAAATCTTGGAGATTTCGGCGAGTCTGGTGGGTATTGTGCCATCAATATAGACCTAGTGCTCGATGATTGTAATAAATGTTGCAGGAAAGATAAGGACTATCACGGACTCCGGTACTGGAGGATCACTAGGCCACGTTGACTTATATGTGTTCTCACTCCGTCGTTCAAAGTGTCGCGAGTGCCTTCGTCGTGTGCTTCATATTGAACCGTCCGCGCTGTCATGTAGACGAGGTCAGGTGGTGGGGCTAGACTAGTGTTGTGAGTGAATGAATCGTAGGTGGTCTCCGGACTACAGATTCGAGTATGGTGTTTGGTGGAGAGTGCTGAAAAGATAAAGTAGGCAAGAGAGCGAAAGATTGGTCGGAATATGCCTGTTGTCAGTACGAGCTTGTCCGTACCAATGCACCGCCCGCACAATCCAAGGATGACGTTGGTGGGGGTCGTCTGCCCGGGACAACATTTAGCCATCTTGTCTTTTCACGTGGTCAGCGTGAGAAGCATATCATGAGATACAAATCAAAGGGTGGGAGAACTGCTATTATATGTACGTTTATGAGCTATCCGCATAGTTTCAGGATCTAAGACCATCATACCAGATGTTGTCGTGATAGATTATGCAAGTGGGTCTCGATCAGGCAAACAATTAAAGCCGCAACTAGCTTCATTTGGCGATAGAGGCCTGTCGCAAGTCGAAGCCAGGTTTCGAAATAAACACCCGCTTGTGCAAAGTACGCTCGGTTGACGATTTGATGTGAGCTCATGAGCCATCGTCTTTTTCGACCTCGATAACTCTGTGCCTGCGTGTTGATGGAGCCTGACGTCTGGCGTAATCCTTGAGAGCGGTGTCTCACCCTCGTTCTTTGTTTCGCTACCATGGCCTCTCTGGTGGGCAATGCCGTATATGGACTTTTGAGTACGCCATTCTAGGCTTGGTGAACTGGCTGGAATGCTAACGCATGAGCAGAGCGACAAGTAGAGGATCCTGATTCTGGAGATGGTGAGCACCGAGCTCTGTCAGTCATGAATGACCTTCAGCGTCTCAGCTAACCCCATCCCACAGAGCCCGAAGCTGGCCAAAAGGAAAAGTACTCATCATGGGCGCTGTTCATTCTCATCATGCTCCTCATCGTCGCCTTGTTCGCCAGTTACATGCTACAGCACAAGAAGATTCAGGCGGTGCATGAGACGGTTCTCTCTATATTCGCGGGTGTGCATACTTTGCAGACCGGTACCCTACCTACAAACGTAGCTCACGTCTGGCAGGTATGGCCGCTGGTTTGGTCATAAAATTGACTGAGGGCACCTTTATCCAGGCTTTCGTGAGCTTCGACTACCAGTTCTTTTTCAATCTACTTTTACCACCTATTATACTTGCATCAGGTTACGAGCTCCATCAGGTAATGTTGATTCTAGGACGGTCGCGGTTCGAAGCGGTAACACTGATGGTTCTCAAGGCCAACTTCTTTCGAAATATCGGTACTATCCTGACATTCGCCTTCGCCGGAACTTTCATCTCGGCTGTTGTTCTGGGCTTGTTTCTATGGCTATGGACACGGATACCTCTTGATGGTTTCAAGATATCTTTTGTGGAGGCCATATCTGTCGGAGCTACACTCTCTGCCACGGATCCCGTTACCATTCTTGCAATCTTCAACACCTACAAAGTCGATCCGAAATTGTATACGGTCATATTTGGGGAATCAATCTTAAATGATGCAATTGCAATCGTCATATTCGAGACTGCGCAACGTTACAGGGTTGGCGGAGTTAAGCATGGGGCTGTCTCGGCCGCTGCCTTCTTTGAGGCGATTGGATACTTCTTCCTAATCTTCTTTGGGAGTTTGGTGCTCGGTGTACTTGTTGGCATCGCAACGGCCCTTCTACTAAAGTATACGCTGGTTCGTCGATTTCCAAAGATCGAAAGCTGTCTGGTAGTGTTGATTGCCTATGCAAGCTACTACTTCGCCAATGGGGCAACAATGTCGGGTTAGCTTTCTACCCAACTTCCCACGGAAAAACGAAGAACACAGCTAACAAACGGTGACAGGCATTGTCTCTCTTCTTTTCTGTGGCATCACTCTCAAGCACTATGCATACTACAACATGTCACGACGAACGCAGCTTACAACGAAATACATATTCCAAGTCACAGCCCAACTGACGGAGAACTTCATTTTCATATACCTGGGTTTGACATTATTCACTGGAGACTCCCTATCATTCCGGCCGCTCTTCATCATTATTACAGTTATTGGAATTTGCGTTGCGCGGTGGGCGGCAGTGTTCCCATTGGCAAAAGCGATCAATTGGTTCATCCGGTATCGATCGAAACGGCGGGGCAAAGAGGTAGCAGACGAGCTTCCATACTCTTACCAGGTAATGTTGTTCTGGGCAGGCTTGCGTGGTGCGGTTGGCGTGGCTCTTGCTGCCGGTCTTGATGGGGCCAACAGTCCGACTTTGAAGGCAACAGTCCTTGTTGTCGTCGTTTTGACTGTCATCATCTTCGGTGGGACCACGGCGCGCATGCTGGAGATCATGGGTTTCCGGACCGGGGTGGTTGAGGAGATCGATTCCGATGATGAATTTGACATTGAGGTTGTCACGAACGGAACCTACTTCAAGAACAACGCAGTTGGCCATACACCATCGCGCAATAACGGAGCGGTACCGTCGCAGGGTCCTGACATCCGCACCAACGTCAAAAGGGGCGAACCACATGGCAGCTATAGCAGTGGTAGCAGTAGTCAGAGTCCTCCGATCAGGCCAACTTCAGCCGTTGGCCGCAAGAATTCTGCGTTGGGTCCGAAAGAGAGAGACGCAGCTGCAGCTCAGCACAATTTGCTGAGCAGAGAACATGGCCCAGGGAGCGACGATGACGATCTATGGTCCGATAGCGATCTGCCACCGGCAGCTCAGACACGTCAACAACGCTCGCCCAAGAGAAGGGTGTCACCCACAACTAGGGGAGGGCCTCAAGGTCCGGCATCAGGGTCACATACACCGAATTCTGATCATCATCTCAGTGCAACCGGTGCGATCAGTCAGCTGTTCACGGGCACATCCGAGGAGCACGCTGCATGGTTTACGCAATTAGATGAGGGCTTCATCAAGCCGCATCTCCTGATAGATCATGACAAGGGAGGTGGGGTCTAAGGCAGGTCGTTTGGAAGTTTATACCTATACCCTCTGGATGGTCTGTCCATGGCGGAATACGGCGTCCAGCGGTATATCGAATTTAGTATGATTAGCTTGTAGATATTATCCTGAATAATTAACGGTCCGCCTTCGCAAAGCTATGCGTCTGGAAAGACCGGTCTTGCAAAGGATCACCATTCGCAACGTTTCATTGATGCGTGTGTTCGTTTAGAGGCCGAATGGGCAATGGCTAATGGCTGGCTTCATTGTTCCTTCACCAAGAAATGGTACAGGGATCTGGGCGGCGCTACGCTATCCGGAAAAGGCCTAGCGGAGTAGGCGACAAAGGCAATCGATAAGTTCTCTGTGCAGATGGCAGCACAACGAACGATGAGGAATGAGATGATGCGCCACACTGAAACATGCGACCGAGCAGCCAGATGTCTCCGCCCAAAAGATCTCAACCCTGAGAATCAATCACACTGTGCTTTTGGATGATGAGAATCAGGCGATAATATTGTAGATGGAAAGCTTGCCATGTGTAGTCCCTGATTTTGCGATGGGGGAGTCATGTCCACAACTGCTCACCCCAAGCATACGCGTAGACTGATTTGACGCTTCCAAAGACCACGGAAGTACTAAGCACGAATCACCACCCCTAAGCCCAGCCCACGCCATCATGAACCTCCTTCCCAACACCCACTCCATTATCCCGCACGCCAAACTCCCTCCCTCGCCGCCTTCACCCATCAAAACGAGCATCGCTGACAACGCCAACTCGACCAAGTCCGCCGTCACGACACCACGCAAACACTGTCGCTGGCTACAGGGTCTCGTGTCAAGTGCCACCCTCTTGCCCGGCCCAGCTCGATTCATCCTTCCATGACCTCGACGGTGGCCCTATTCACCACCAGCATTCGAGAGGGACACGACTCGCTATCACCGAGAGAAATGGTTCCGCGCATTTGTATTATATCCCTTTGAACAGCAGCCTAGGAGCTCGGCTACCCAGCAAAGGCAGCGAGCTGCCCGAGAACATAAGCAAGGGCGACGAGGTCCACCGACCAACTGCCATGGGCCTGTGATCTCACCATGTATCACAGTCCGCAATCTGGGCTACGAAGGAGGTCCTCCGAAGCAAGCGATCGGATACGGCGTGACAGCCAGGTATCCATCAACACTCAGCAGCTACCTCCCTACAACTATGCGAATGCGAACTCTCCGACCCAGTACTCTCCCACTAATGGAGCGCATCCCCACTCCCCTTATATCCAACACCGAACGTCCCGTCCGTCCACTTCCGCAGCCATGGTGAAGCCCTCATGTATAAGCCCACCATTAGGGCCACCACCGTCGCCGAAATTCAATGGGGTTACCCAGAGGAGTCCTAGCTACGCACACAGGGAGGTTGGGAGCTCTTACTATGATCCTACCTCAGAGCATCGTGAAAACCAAGGGTGGAGCAATTCGCGATACCCAAAATCGCCGGTCCAGGTACGGTATTCGTTTTGCTTGGTGCTGAGATGAGGCTAATCATGCCTCAGTATAATCGAGACCCAGCTGTGTTTTCTAGCTATCAACGAGACCCCAGGACATCTCCTTCCCTACACCGCTCACCCACGGCACTTAGCTTCCCACAGCCCTCGCCCAATTACGCAAGCTCACATGCGCATCCACCAAGCAGACACAATTCCATACCGCTATCGCCGGCTGCCAGTGTGTTGGAGTCTCCTATCCTATCGGAAACTAACCCGGCTCGACCACAGCTAATACACAACTCCTGGGACACCCCAAATCCCGGCAGCGTTGTCAATGAAGAGGATCTTTCACAGCATACCGCCGGAGCCAGGGAGGAGCCGGAGCTGAAGCCCGTGAGGACTTCAGATCCCATGTCATTTTCAAGCATCTTATCGAGCAACCCCGCCGACCCGCCGAAGGCGTCCACTCAAAAGCTGCCTGCTGTGAAGCCATTCCCAAGAAAACCGCATCCGCTTAATGGGGACACTCTTTCTCTAGCATCCGCAGAACATCCCGTTCATAATGCACTTCCGTTACCGGTTGATGACACCGCTAGTCTACGGAAGCCAGCCAAAAACAAAACCCATCCACTCACGACTGCGAAGATTATTCCCAGTGCTCAGAAATCCACGAATTATGCTTTATCAGACAAGGAGAATGAGAAGGTCAAGACGGAAATGGGGAGAATCGACGCCATAAGGCTTGACGATATCGAGGGACCAGCGTGGGCGGTCAAGAAGGAGGAGTATGCGCTACTCAACCAAAAACGACAAGTAGATGTTGGTTCTGTCGAGGAATCCAAGCGTAAAGTGAGTGTAATACCTGCCTGTCGACACTTCGACCGACTAACGATGTTTAGCGGCGTCGAATTGCCACTACCAAGGCCATGGCGGACAGGATAGCCCCTTTTGCTCAAGGTGGGAAAGCGAGATTCAGGAGAATCCATGAAACTGCGGCCTTGGAAGAGGTCCAACGCAGAGAGGTGCAGGACGAGAAAGAGCGCAAGAAAGACATGCAGCGGAAACGCCGGCGTGAGAAGACTCTCCAGCAAGAGTCGCAGAAGCATTCCGAAGCGCTCGGTAAACTGCATCAGACCGAAGATCCTAGCGAGCGGGAAAGGCTCCTGAAAGAAGCCAACAAAGCAGCAAAGAAACTGAATACCACCAAGCGGAATCTAGAAAAGGGCGACATTCCTGAGGAGATTCGAGAAATTACGCCAATAGCTCCAAACCTTGAAGGGGGCACTATGAGCACCTTCCAGAGCGCCATCAATGCATCACCGGAACCCCCAAAGAAGAAGCAAAAGGGCCCGTCTGTCCGACCCAAGAAAAGCAAGGAGAAGAAACAGGCTGAAAAGGACGCAGCTGAAGCAGCATATGCTGCTATGGAGAAGGACGAACTTGTAGCCATTGCACCAAAGGAGGAGACCCGAAGGGAGACTCTTGTTCGAGAAACTAAAGAGATCAGGCCATCGAAAGATGCATCGCCTGCGTCGTTCGTCACCAACTTTGGCTCCAAAGGCTATGCGCAGATATATGAGCAAATCTGGAAGGACATTGCTCGTAAAGACATCAACAAGGTCCATCGTATTGCCGCGAATTCCTATGCGACCAAAACGTCCAATCTCAAGAAAACGGCTCAGCTTGCACCAAAGGAGGCTCGACGATGGCAACTACGTACGAACAAGGGCACGAAAGATGTTCAGGCCAGGTCCAAGAGGAGTATGCGAGAGATGATGGGCTTCTGGAAGCGTAATGAAAGGAATGAAAAAGAAAGCCGGAAAGGCGAGGAAAAGCGGCAATTTGAAGAAACCAAGCGACAAGAAGCTGAGCGAGAGGCCAACCGGCAGAAGCGCAAGCTCAACTTCCTCATCTCCCAGACGGAACTCTACTCTCATTTCATTGGACGTAAGATCAAGACCGACGAGGTTGAGAGATCCACGGATAGTGCAGATGTTACTGTCTCCGGTGAAACCATTAAATCCAGCAAGGATGATGCACATAGTGTCCAGCTGCCCGAAAGTGTTCCCAAAGTCGGGACCAAGGTTACTAATTTCGAGGATCTGGACTTCGATGCTGAGGACGAATCCACCCTCAGGCAAGCTGCAATGGCCAACGCACAGTCTGCTGTTCAAGAGGCCCAGGACAGAGCGCGTGCGTTTAACGGGGAGGAGAATCAACTCCAGTCACAGTTCGACGAAGGGGAGATGAACTTCCAAAATCCTACGAGTCTGGGAGATGTTGATGTTGCTCAGCCGAACATGCTCGCCGCCCAGCTCAAAGAATACCAATTGAAGGGTTTGAATTGGCTAGTCAATCTGTACGAGCAGGGAATCAATGGAATTCTGGCCGACGAAATGGGTCTTGGGAAAACTGTGCAATCTATCTCCGTAATGGCTTATCTCGCTGAAAAGCACAACATCTGGGGTCCGTTCCTGGTCATTGCACCATCGTCTACTCTTCACAACTGGCAGCAGGAGATTACCAGATTCGTCCCGGGAATCAAATGCCTACCCTATTGGGGTAATGCAAAAGATCGAAAGGTCCTCCGCAAATTCTGGGACAGGAAGCATATCACTTACACACAAGACTCGCCATTTCACGTCCTGATTACGTCCTATCAGCTAGTAGTGCAGGATACGCAATACTTCCAGAAGATACGATGGCAATATATGATTCTAGATGAAGCCCAGGCTATCAAGTCTTCGCAGAGCTCGAGATGGAAGAGCTTGCTAGGTTTCCATTGCCGGAACCGTCTGCTGCTGACTGGAACGCCGATCCAGAATAACATGCAGGAACTCTGGGCGCTGTTGCATTTCATCATGCCCAGTCTCTTCGACTCCCACGATGAGTTCAGTGATTGGTTTTCCAAGGACATCGAGAGCCACGCACAGAGCAATACCAAGCTTAATGAGGATCAGCTCAAGCGCTTGCATATGATTCTGAAGCCTTTCATGTTGCGGCGTATCAAGAAACATGTCCAGAAGGAGCTTGGCGACAAGGTTGAGGAAGATGTCTACTGCGACTTGACTTACCGTCAGCGAGCGTACTACGGAAACCTCCGCAACCGTATCAGTATCATGGACCTGATTGAGAAAGCTACAGTCGGTGACGAGCAAGATACCGCTTCGCTAATGAATCTTGTCATGCAATTCCGGAAAGTCTGCAATCATCCAGACCTCTTCGAGCGAGCCGAGACAACGTCGCCGGTATCGCTCGCTCACTATGCAGAGTGTGTCTCTTTCATGAGAGAAGGGCCTTTCGTCCACCTTGACTATTCCACAAGAAACCTTATCGAGTATGACCTTCCTCGGCTCCTTTGCAGTCCAGAAGCACGCCTTGACGTTGCTGGGCCTGGGAACGAGAAGGCTGGATTCAGGAGTCGGTATTTGGCAGAGATGCTGAATATCTGGACACCCGAACACGTCCAGCGAAGCTGCTCACATAACGAAGCATTCTCATGGCTTCGTTTCACTAACACATCCGCTGCCGAAGTGTGCACTGCATCGCACAAAGGTCTCTTCGAGCGAGCTGTCTCGCTCAGCCAGAGTGTTTCTCGGCTTGCCAGGCTCAAAGCTGTCTACGATGGCGAGAACGAGCCCAGCTATACTCCGACCCATGCGCTGTTCAATGTCGTCGAGCGCAATAATCGACGGCCACTAGCAGACATCTCAAGCGAAGGTCACATGCAAAATCTCCTCAACATCTCGAAAAACACTTTCGACGACCAAGGCTTAGGGACCATCGAGCCATGTGCAAGACCCGGTGCTTCTGCTCCCCCCATTGAGATAGCGTGCTCCAATCAGGATGCTCGTATGGAGAAGGAGAACACCTTTTTCAATGTGGCCTTACGAAAAGCACTGAACAATTTCTCGGAGAAGGACGAAGTGGCTCTCCTAGAAACAAAGGTCGACCCAGCCTTTTACCCTGTCAAGAGCCTCTTGCCACCACCGCTGTCACAACGAGCTCGATACAACAACATCAAAGTCCCTTCCATGCGTCGTTTCGTCACCGACTCCGGCAAACTCGCTAAACTGGACCACCTCCTCCGAGAACTCAAAGAAGGTGGCCACCGCGTCCTGCTCTATTTCCAGATGACGCGTATGATCGACCTGATGGAGGAATATCTCACCTACCGCAACTACAAATACCTCCGACTCGACGGCTCCACGAAACTCGAAGATCGAAGAGACACGGTCCACGATTTCCAGACACGCCCAGACATCTTCATCTTCTTGCTCTCTACCCGCGCCGGTGGTCTGGGTATCAACCTGACGGCTGCCGACACCGTCATTTTCTATGATTCGGACTGGAACCCCACCATCGACTCCCAGGCTATGGACCGCGCTCACCGCCTTGGGCAAACCAAGCAAGTCACCGTCTACCGGATGATCACCCGCGGGACCATCGAAGAGCGCATCCGCAAGCGTGCACTCCAGAAAGAGGAAGTGCAGCGTGTAGTCATCTCAGGCGGAGGCGGCGCAGGCGTAGACTTCAATACCAGAAGCAAAGACAACCGCACGAAGGATATCGCGCTCTGGCTCGCAGATGACGAACAGGCTGAGATGATTGAGAAAAAGGAGAAGGAGGTTGCAGACAAGGAGTCGGAAGGCGGGAAGAAGAAGGGGAAGAAGGTAGGCGGGAGGAAGAAGGATGTTAGTCTAGACGATATGTATCATGAAGGTATGCTATTCCCCACCACCCGTCTCTCGTTGCCTTACCAAAGCCCTGGACATCCAGCTGATTCCGAACGCGCAGGCGAAGGACATTTCGGCGACGAAGGCAGCAACAAGCCTTCCGGCGCAGCAACACCGATCGATGTCCCGCAGACCGCTACAGGAAAGAGAGGCGGAAAAGGCTTGTCCAAGAAAGCAAAGACGGCGAAGCAGAAGCTCGCCGTTGCGGATGGGAAGATATGAGGCCTGGGAACATGTATACCAGCCAATCTGTACACTGGCTACTCGGAAAAGGAAAAGGAACCTGCATGGGGCATCGGACGCTTCTGGGACGGGAAAAGAGGGTTTGCCACATTTATCTGTGATGGTAGGGGAAATGGTCGTGCTTTTGTACTATACGATTGTAGGGGGGGCATACACCGGTGGGGGGGATGGGTTTTGTTGCTTTTGCTTGCCGCATCGGCCATGAAAAGCAAAGAGGGATACTCGGATAGATCTGCTTTTCTCGCTTGTTAGGTAGAGTACAATGTTGCTTTCCTTCTACCACGACCTCGTCCATTGCGCTTTTTCCACCGTGCCGAGTAAGAGTATCATCATTCATCTATGATGCTCGCTATTTCTCCATCTTCGCATTTCTTTTGACCCAATGGCCCATCCCATCCCATTCACCCATTGTACTATTTTCCACCCCATCCGCCCCAGCGCCTCTGTTTAAGTACCCTACCTAGCATCCCACAGTGCTTCCCCCAACTCTCCATTCCTCCAGTCATACACACCCGAGTCCAGCCCAGCCAGCTGCACCTCCTTGCCTGCTCACCTACTCACTCCCTCACTCCCTCACTCCCTCACTCCCTCCCTCACCTCCCCTCCCCTCTTGACATCTCCCCCTCCCCTCTTCTTACTCCCTCACCTCCTCCCTCCCATTCTCCTCTCTAATACCACATCCATCACATACCCCCCCTCCTATACCAAACCCCGCCCACTGACTCACTCACTCACTCCCTCGCCCTCTCACTCCCCTATATCGCACGACCAAAGCAAGCAAGCCATACATGCAGCAAGCATGCGATTTCTCAGCATTTTATAAACTCAGCTTGATATATTGGATAGGTTGGATGGTTTGGACAGATTTAATTAGAGTGGGCAGATATGGTAGGTTGGATATGTTGGATAGATTGGATAGATTGGATAGACTGGATAGAGTTGGACAGATTGGATAGATTGGAGGGATTGGATAGATTGGAGGGATTGGATAGATTGGGCAGGTTTGGATAGATGTGAGAGAGTTGAGGGATAGTGCTATCGAGATGGATGGATGGATGGACGGGGGTTTGCGGATAGATGGATAGATGGATATCTGGGATGCTTTGAGTGATGATTGATGGTAGGTGATGGGCGGTGGGCGGTGGGTGTGGGTATGCGGAAGGAGAGGAGTTAGCTGGGGTGGGGGAGGGGGAGGGGGAGGGGGGTGTGCAGGGTGTCATTGGTAGGAGTGGAGAGGAGGGGAGGAGCGTGGTGGATATGTGTGGTGTTGAGGATGGGTTAGGAACAGGTAAAGAAGAAAGAGCGGTCGCGTTATGGGCGAGGGATAGATAGAGGACGGATTGGATGCAGAGAAAGGGGGAAGCATGAGAGGCTCGAGACGACTGTGTAGCGTAGTAGTAGCAAGTGTTGATCAAAGATTCAAAGGGTCCATGCATGAAGCCTGAGCCAACCATCGTGAAAGGGCCGGGATGACTTCACGGTTCGGTCAGTAGAAGGATTGTTTTGAATTAATTTTCGTCTCCTTGGACTAGGTCATCGATCCACAGCAAAATAACTATTTACTCCCACATTACACATGCCACAGCGTGCGTAGGAATCGTACAAAGCGGCTCATGGGAACAAAAAGGATACGCCAAAACACCCGAAGTCTTCGCTGATCAGCGGCTGGCTCGCTCCATTTGCGGTAACGATAGCCTAAAGTATGCCCAGTAATCCAGACTCTAAAGAAGTAGAAAAAGCGGAAGTAGCCAAATAGGGATCGAGCTCAATGATTTCGTGAAGTCGTTTCCTCGACGAGAAGATAGGATGTCCGATGAGGTAGATGCAGAAAACGCCAAGTCGATGATGCGAATATGCGGTCTAAATGATCTATTCCAAACTAGCTGGGATTTTTCGCAGCGACATCTCATATTGGCTGCTGAAGCAAATGCTGATTGCTTATCATCTGGTTCGGGGGCATCATGCCCGTCGGCATGCCACCCATCCGCATCGAAGCCGGAGCCATCGTGTGCATAGAATGAGGGAGGTAGTTGTTGGAATCTGCGGGCGGCGGCGATTCCTCTTCGAGAGCACCGAACTCGTTTTCCTCCATTTCAAGTTCCTCTTCGCTGTAGGTTTGCTGTTCGCCTTCGGGGCGGGCTTCGTGGGTGCGGCGATGCCTGTGATTCGCGTTAGAGTTGAGGTTTGTGAGTGTAGAACGTGAGCGACTTACTGTGCGAGGTTGTCGGAACGCGAAAAGGCTTTGCTACAATGGGGGCAGACATATGGCCTCTCCTGTGTATGTGTGCGCACATGGCGTTTCAGATGCTCCAAGCGTTTGAAAAGGCGGCCACAGGTTGGAATCGGGCACGAGTGAGACTTGTGGGGATAAGGACCAAGCTCCATCATGGTAGCGCTGCGTGCTCTCCGTACAGGACCTCTAGAACGGTCTGAGCGGCCATTGACATGGTGGTGGCTCATTGTCTGCTGGTTCAGATCGCTTTGGAAGTTGGTAAAGTCATCTTGTTGTTGCATCATGTTCATCTGGTTCTCGCTGCTTTCCAGCGAGGGTAGTGGGGTACCATTTCGAGACATCTCCATCATCTCTTTCTGTTGCTGAATCATATTCGCGTAGCCATTGGGTATTGCGGGCGGTGAACAGCTTTCTTGGACCTCCTCGCCTTCAGGCACCAGTCCCACCGAAGCAGAGATAGACCGACGGAGATCACTTTGCTTATGGACCTGATGAGGAAGGTTATTTGCCATCCCATTCGCCGCTGTAGCCGCTGCGCCTGCTGGTTGAGGTGGTATTGATGAACGACGTCTCCGTTGCTTGTACGTGGGCGAGCCCTCGATCACGGAGTAGACATTGTTCGATGGGAAGCCTCGGCTGCCAGAGGAATATTGGGGACCGGCCAGGTTTGAGGGGGGTAGCTGCATCATGGCGTTGAAGTTCTGAGAGGAGTTAACATCAGGCAGTGCAGTATAGAGACCGGTTTCCTCATTTGCGATGTACGCTGGCTCTGCGCCAAGCTGTTGCGCTTGCTGCGGGGGAGTCACTGGCTCAAATGAGATACCTCGATTGCTGTAGTCTTCATATTGAGAGGAGACGAACGATGGTGCGGGAGAATATTCCATGTAGGTAGGCATTGATGTATGTCGTTGGTGTACTCTTGAAAGCGGGATGCCGTTGCGATCATACTGCAATTGCCCGTAATCTGATTCTCTCTTGACGTAATTGTTTGCCATCGTTGGCTGCAGTTGTACCCCGGAATAAGCGCCCATTGATTGTGAGATATCTTCACTGACTGTAGGAAGCGATTGAGGAACCACTTGTGGTGGTGGCATTGAGTCTACAGCGCGCATGACTGGCGAGGTTGACTGCGAATAAGCGGAACTTGCGTTGGCCGAGAACGACGACGTATTCGCTTGTTGAGCCTTGGTGAGTTGCTCGAACAGTGACTGTGAAGAGTCAAATTCGAATGACAGAGCCGGTTCGCTCACAGCCATGGTAGTCGCTTCTTGTCCCATCTTCTCTCGTTTTAGGTCTCTCTCCAGCGCATCAAGAAACAAGCGGTCGTGTGGTACGCTGTACCAATAAAACACCTTCTGCTTCTTCTGTGTCCGGATGCAGTTATTCTTATACATAAAATCAAGGAAGGGGCTCTTGGGTTCTTCGAGTGATGCGTCGGTGCCAGACTTCAGATTGCGAAGATCGGAGAAGATGCCTTCTTCGAATTTCTTCGAGTTCTTGACAGGGCGCCCGAAGGCTTGGAAGCGAAACGACAGACATCGTACAATATCGGTACCAGAAATGTGAAAAAGGTTGTTCCTGCTGCTACTTAGCGCTGCGACAGGTCCACGTCCATTGGACTACCATTGGATGCGATGACTTACCATAAAACACAGGATACGTACTCGCCAGTGGGTAGCAAGAATCTTCGGATGTACTGGTCTGGGGTCCAATCCACAGGTGCAGAGATAAGGAAATATTTTACTGCGCAACATATTAGCAGAGGCTACGTGGATACATGACTGACGATTAACCCCAACGCCGATTCTTCAAGCGAGGCAGCTGTCTCAGAAGAATCCACTTACAATTATCGACTTGCTGAAGAGCGACTTGCGCATCTTGGGGTAGGCTTTGTTGCGCTTCGTTAGAGAGCATGAAGGTTTCTGGTTTCTGCGGCGGCGCCATGGCGGTGCTGTTGTTGCTTTGCTGCGAATACATGACGTCGGAGTTGACCAGGACCAAACGAGGGGCAGAAACCTATCACTTGTATTGGGCAACCTCGTCGTCGCGTGGTGGTGACAGAACGTGGGGTAGGTAGGCAGTGCCCTGGGCCAAAGACCTTAAACGGGTCGGCGGGAGGCGCTGAAACTCCAAAGCCACAGATGATGATGGTATCAGGAGCAGTGCAAGTATCGTGAGAATCGAGGTATACGCGAGCGAATAATCAGAGGACCAGCCTCGAAAGACGTCTTGACGCTGAAAGCTGGGGTTTTGGTTCAGGTACTTGGGTTCAAGTGGCAGGCCCGCCTGTCGCAATTGTCCCTTTCAAACGCTCGACTCGTCGCAGGGGAGTACGAACGCGAAAACACAAAAGAACAAGAAGTCGAAAGCGAATGTCCCAAAATGGAGGTTGAGCCTTGAGTGTTTGAGGAGTCTTGACAATTTGAACGTCCCCGGCGGGTGTTTGGCGTGCAAGTGGGATGGGGAAGATGGAACAGGCGACCGTGTGTGAGAGAGCGAGAGGCTACGTTTTAGATTTGCTGAAAGCTGTGGTGCAGCAGGGTCGGGAGTCGATCTGACTGGGTTGGTGGTGCAAGGTTAGAAATGGAAACAAGCGCCGAAGAGTGGGCGCAAAGACTAGCAATTTAAAGGAAAGCGTCAGCGCAGTCCCATGTCAGGGGTACGATACCCAGTGGTTGATGAATGAACCCCGGTAACGGGAAGAAGTCAATTCGCCGTGACAAAAAAAGACTTGATCAATCTCTGTTGACGCTGCCCGTTGACTGGGTATGATGGTCATTGGAGAGTGCATTTGGAGAGGAAACATGGTTGTAGGGAATGGACGGCAATTCATTCTCCAAATGCAATGCTCGCAGCACACGTACCTCGAAATCAATGGACGCCTTCGCTCTTCGGGTGCGGGTCCCTGTGCCGCAGCAGAAGCATGCAAAGTCACACCCACATACGTAAGGAGGACACAACGGTGTGATGGCCGATACACACGAGGCAGTCCAAAGCCCCCTTTTCGGTTTGTCGACGATGTCAGGCAAGGTGACTATTCGAGTCTGTGCACCGTCACGGTCAGCGCTCTCCCATTTCCCAGTTGCACCCGCGTACATTGGTTCTTGATGCAAGCTTGGCGGCGGTGAAGGCCCCAATCCCGTGCCACCGATGGATCCGGCTTTGGGAAGTGAAGGATGGGCCCTAGCGAGTGACTGGATGGGGGCGGTTGTTCGAAGGTCGAGGTGGCCGGGCTGCTAAAATTGGACGCTGGACTCGCTTCGGCTTAGGTGCCCTCTGCACGTCGACTGATGAATCGCGCTAGCAGCAGACCCTGGCGGGTTTCAGGACCGAGCGATTCTTCCGACACTCCCGCAGGCTTCTGGCCCAATGTTACAAGACGATCATGAAGTCACGGGAGAGCGACAGTGAATTCGATGCACATTGGGGTCCAGCGTTGATGGAAATTATTCCTCATCCTTCGTCTATGAACGAAATTTCCTTAAAGACTTCCACGTCTCGCAACATTGCATAATTGAGTCACCCTATGTTTCAGTGTGATAAAGACAGGATCATTTCGACCCCAAAGGTGGCACTGAGACATCGCCAGTGCCCTCTCCCTAGAAACAGCCAGTGGCGCTATCTCTCTGTGCTTATCACCCACCTGGGGCGTGTCTGACGACCCGTTGTTCATAGCCAGGATAGACTTAGATCAAATTCTGTGGAAGCCTGCCTCGTGGATGTCCCAGCCGCTGACGAGGTTGGCGAACATTGAAATCGCATTTAGCCGGTATTTTCTGACGGTATATTCAGATGGGAATAGCTCGTCTTCGGTAGTGCTTTCAGATAGGAATAGCTCATCTACCGGGCTCCCTTCTCGCGATATCCGCCTCAAGGCCCGGAACATCTCTCATTTATGATGTGTGGGAGACAGATCGCACGCCATGACGCTGGAACGAGACACGTCGTGTCCAATGGCCACATGAGTAGTCTGAAGTATATGGGAGCTTGGTATGGTTGATAGGAGCGCAAGCAAATCGACGAACCACTTGATAGTATATTTAGATCAGAGCGGGCCATAGTCAAAGGACTAAAAGAAGGCTGCTGATCGAGACCATGGTCAGCTGTCACGTCAACCATGGAATAGTCTATCTCTGATTGAGCAAGAAATTACCGGCATGCTGATGTGCGCGCACCACGGACCACGGCACGGCTATCAAGGTTGCTGCTCGGTCGATCCCGTCTTGCTTCTCTCTGGCGTTCGTAAGGCCAGTTTGATCATCGTCCTGAAACTGCGTCTTAAGCGCGCCATCAATTTATCGTATCCGAACACGGAACAACGCCGTGCACACTTCTTGATTTTCGGAACGTCAGTCCAGACCACTTTGTGGCCTGAATATGCCTTTGCCGGGATATCCGATAGGGCATTATTGCTGCAGTCGGTTTGCCTGTCACTGCGCTATCACCAGCAAGAGGATTAGGAGGACCGGGCGTCGGCTAGCCACAAATGACAACCTTTTGAGATCAAGATATGCAGCTATAGGGCCAGCTGAGAGACCCTACACCTACTTCGTAGCTACTGAGAAGTTTAATAATGAGGTAGTCCTCTTGAGGCCGAAGGCGCAGCTGCATGCACGAGCAGCTCACGCACGCTGTCAGCATGCAAGATATGGACCTGCCTTGTGTCTTGGTGTCGAGGTCTGAGGCACAGATTCGGGCTCCGTTTATTCGTAACGGTCTGTGGAAGTAGGCGTCCTTTCATACATGATCCTTCGTACCTAGAAAAAGCGAATGTGCCTGCCTGGATTCCATGGTCGCTGGGCAATGAGGCACGGTCATGACATTTCCAACACGTAAGTCTGTTAGATAATGGCCAGTCCGATCGATTTAAGGCAGAAGACAAGGCGAGAAAGTGAGAGCTGGCGTGAAGTTATCAGCGCACCATACTGTTTGCTGTGCTTTAAGACACGGGGTGGCTCTTTCGGCGCCCCATGCTTCTTGGAGCTGCAAGAACTGTCCTTAAGATTCCATGTTACACCGTAGTGCTTGTACTCCCTTCAATATCGTATTGAGGAAGGCTACGAATAGCTGAACTCGACTTCGCCTTGCGGCGTTTCCGTCGAACAGACGAGGTTGCTTGGATAAGGCTACCGTCCATGCAATGTTGAAGTCGAACAACTCTGGTAGAGACGGATCGGGCAGGATGCAGACACCAAATGCCTGCTGTGGGGAAGCGACAAAGGATCAACAATATCATGTGTAAGGACCGATGACAAGCCCAGCGCATCACCGCCGCCTTTTCGATATCTTCTTCGGACCTTGAATCTCAGCAACGTCTTTCTTGCTCAATTTCAGCATGCCGCCTTGAAATATTCCCACAGCGGGTATGCCAAGCGCTCTCTCTCTTCGCGCAGCACCACCTTTCTTGGTCTTGGCAGCCTTTTCTAGAATAATACCATTCTCTTGGGCCTCTCTTCGTCGCACCTCGTCCTTTTCGGTGGCTTTAGCATTGATCCCCTTTCTTTGCGCCATCGGCATCTTGTGCTGTGCAAAGACTGAAGACTTCGAACCAAGGTCTTGCAAACGCAGATCTAGTGCTTTGTGCCGGTTTTTACCGGAGACTGATAGTGTGGACTGCGGCTCAAGGAGATGAGATTCCTTGAGCAATCGTTGCAGCGCTAGGTCTTTCTTGAGGTTTGCTGCCTCCGAAGCTGACTCTTTCCGGTCTTCTGCCTGGGGCTGCTCCTTCTTTGCTGTTGATTCGATAAGGCTAGACATGGACGGAGGCTTGTTGCCCTGTGCAGGATTCATTCTTAGATAACAATCTCGAGTTCGAATCGAGAACGGATATATACCATGTAAGATCTCAACTCTTCTGTAGAAACATCGTCGCTCAAGGTCCGTGACGCTTCGAGCTCAATGACTTCGGGTCCATATTCTTCCTCGTCCGGCAGACCCTCCCAGTCCGATGTTCCGTCTTCACTTGCAGATTGGGAGCGCACAAAAGTCGGTACTTTCACTGGTAGGCTTGTGGGCTGCAAGGGCCGAAACTTTGCCTCGAAATGCTGTTGAAATAGCGTCTGAAGATCTACATCGTTTTCGTTGGACCCACACTCGGTATCTTCAGCAACCTTGAGTTCATCCCTCCGCTTTCGCTTCCCTAACGCCATATCGTGATTTCGCGTAACTTCGAATATACAATAACGATCATTCAAGCAAAGCAGCTTTGAAAGAGTTGACGGCACGAAGTCGGCCCGCGCACGGAAAGCTTCCGCTCATCACCTTCCGATTTCGCATCCACAGAAGCCTCGTATACATATTTTACAGGTAGCTACAATGACCCGCTTTCGGCCCTGCATTGACTTGCATGCTGGTCAGGTTAAGCAGATTGTTGGTGGCACTCTCAGTGAGCAGTTATCGGATCTGAAGACCAACCACATATCCAATCATCCAGCACGGCATTTCGCAGACTTGTATAAAGAGGGTGAGCTTGATGGAGCACATGTTATCATGCTTGGTCCCGGGAATGAACGAGCGGCGGTAGAAGCACTTTCATCATGGCCTGGGCATCTACAGTTGGGCGGCGGTATCACGAGCGACAAGGCTCAATTATGGATTGAGAGAGGCGCTGAGAAGGTATGGCCAAGGACTGTTAGGAAAACTCTCTTTGCAGCTGAGTATCCCTCAGTAGGTTATCGTGACATCGACTCTTTTTCCTAATGCCAGATTCTCGGAAGATCGTTTGAAAGGGGTGCTCGATGCATTGAATGACCGCAAAAGCAAACTTGTCATTGATCTGAGCTGTCGTCGGCAGGGAAGTAGGTGGGTCGTCGCCATGAATAAGTGGCAGACATTGACAGATATGGAAGTTAATGAGGGTACGCTTATCTTCACGGAATGGCATGAGTCCCATCGCTGATTCATTCGAACAGATACTATCCGACATCTAGAACCATTCTGTTCAGAGTTTCTCATACATGCTGCAGACAACGAAGGCCTTCAGCGCGGTATCGACGAAGAGCTTGTGGAAAAGCTAGGCCAATGGTGTAGCATACCAGTGACATATGCTGGTGGAGGAAAGAGTATACAAGACCTTGACAGGGTCAAGGAACTGAGCAACGGGAGGGTAGATCTGACAATTGGTAGTGCTTTAGATATCTTTGGCGGTGAGGGTGTCAAGTTTGAAGACTGCGTAAATTGGAATAGACACCAATAGAGAGCTCACCCTACTTCGAGTCTAATCTCCAATTACAGTTTAATCGCGGGTTAGAAACCAGGATCCTGTCCACAACGCCTCGTACTACACATCAGAGGCTGATTTGCGTCGGATCTTCCGTCTGCAACGCTGAGTAATTTTCAACTAAGACGCTGTTAACGGCGGGGACAACTCAATGTAAGATTGTTGAGAATCGCCCAGACCAGGAGTCTTGATCCGGGCAACTTAGCCGACCGCAATAGCGTGACGACGAGCCTCATCGACTTCAGTACCATCTACCTTCCACCCAAACTCCATCCACCTGCGCTACGAGAGTCGGGAGTGCTATCCCACACTTTCAGCTCAATTCCTTCTATATCGAAAGCCCACCTCTTCCCTACTTGACAGTCTCCTCATCATCTCCATCCCCACCAACCGCAACCATGAAACCTGTCGTCTCCGCCCTCAACGCCTGGAGTTGGTACGGCTAGCCTCCCATCCACCCATCGAACACAAGAACACAGCTGACTGCGAGACCGGGTTAGCGTCGTCGTGTCCGTCTTCGCCATCATCATCCTCTCCATCATCGGCGGGCTATTCAAAGTACGTGGCGCCCCCTCCCACAGTCCACATCCAACCATTCCAGACCCCGCAAGAGACTTCACGTATAAACTGCGATACCTTCAAGGATCTCTGCTGACCGCGCTCCCCGGACTACAGGCAAACCACCATAGCATGACCGGCTCGACCAAAGATCCCAAAGACGGCAAAGCCGTAGCCGGAAGCGTCTTCGCTGCCGTTGTCGTATATGCTGTGCGTCCCTCCCTCGGCATCCACTCTACGTCACTACAAGAATAATCATTAACGAAACGCTCTACAGGTCTTCCTCGCCTTCTGCGGTTTCCAAGCGTACCTACACATGCGAGCGAGTAAGCGAGGGGCAATATCATTGAATTAGCGATCTTCTATGAGGTCGATATGGGAGTTTATGAGGCGCGGAGGGTCTGGAGTTTCGAAGAGGGCGTCAAGTGTACTTAGAATTGGGGATGTTGAAGATGGATTGCATAGAGATCGCTTCTGTTGTGCATGTTAGGGATAAACACCGTCAAGATATGTAACCCGCAAACATGGCATCCTGATGCGGGGGCGAAGGGGAATGTGCTCTAAGTGACCACTACGGGAACCGGGCAAAGAGACGGAGTACCGGGCTTGGGAAATTCAAGCAGGTAGCGGACGCGATCTTGCTCAGAATTGAGATGATCTCCTTCACCAACACACTCAAGAAGCCGTCGCTTACATCAAAAAGCTGTTGTACGATCATTCGATGGAGCTGTGGCCACTGTTGCAAAACAACCAACTGAAACTGAGCAAGGTCGAACAAATTACATCGATCACATAGCAGAGGCCATTACCAATTCAAGTAAAATTGTCGAGGCACCTAGTGCCGAGTAGACACTGGAACTCTGCTATTATCATAAGCTCGGCTTGACTGATTGACCCCTTTGGACCAGGCCATAGTTTGAACCGCAGCAGCGCCGGTTCTTATTTTCTGCACGATGAAAGAGTCGCCGAAGGCAGGTTCAGTGTAGCTCAAGTACCCTTTACTTCATAAATGCAAGAAATTTTCGACTTAGTCCCCACCTCAGCTACTCTTATACCCATAAACATGGCCTGAGCCACCAGCATACCCATAAAAACTCTCTCTACAAAGCATATCAGATTTCGCCTCGCCATCCGGTGCAGCGTCATTGCTAACAGACGAGCCAGATAGCTCGCTAAGCGAACATTAGTACCAAGATCGAGCACGAAGCCTCACAGGCCCGCTATTGAAACGGGATACCGTAGAGGAGACACGCAATATACTAAGCCTTCTTCTGCGCCTTCTCTCGACGAAGGTTACCAATCCTTGTGGCGTAGGTTTTCGCAGATATGAGGCCTCTATTTTCTTCCCATGCAGCTTCGCGGATTGCATGATCTTCGTCGTCGCCGGAGGTACTTCGCCGGCGTTTGGTCGCTGCTCTAAAGTCAAAAGCGAAATTCTCCTGTCGCTCAACAACGGCCGATGCTCGCACACCGGCATCAGGCCGTGCAAAGTCTTCATGGCCCTGAGCCTTTGCTGTCGATGACGGTTGGTCATTGATTTTCTTCTTTTGAGGTTGCCACGATAAAAGTCGGCGTCTGATCTTGGCGCAGATGTCAGCATCTAGCGACCACTCTCAAGGGAGGCGCTCTACATCATTCTTCGGGATAGTAGCGTCTATACCAAGTCGCAGATCTTCTGCAAAATCTTCAGCTGGTTGAACTGGCTTCCAGCCCTTGATGATATCTTCGTATTGGCGTCGACTATTTCCTTTGCAATAGCCAGCCGAGAACCAGTGATGGAGTAAAGCCTCTTTTGCTGTTGGCCTCTCGGTTTCATCTAAAGAAAGACAACTCTTGATGAAGTCTTTCACGCGAGAGTTAACAGCACTCCACTCAGAGCCATGGTCCAACCTTGATAGATCACACGTGGCAGCTGCGGCTCGGATGATCTCAGATGATTTGCGCGCGTCGTGGACACTTGATGTAGGTGTGAAGTAGGACTGTCCGATGAACAAGGCTGTCGTCAAGCAACCGAGAGACCACATGTCCACCGCACTTGTGTAGCCGGCTCGGAGTACTCTTCTATTGTTTCCTCCGATCTCCCTAAGAGTACGATCAGTCTCGTTTCTATTGTTCTCACAAAATCGTTCCCACTCACGGAGCGATATAGCCAGCAGTACCACAAAGGCTCTTAAGTCTTCTGACCCCTGCCCTGAGATTTCCGGTAGCACCGCCAAAATCTGTCAAGACTATTCTTGCGCTGACGGATGGTACAGACAGAAGCACGTTTTCTGGCTTGAGATCTCTGTGCACTATGGCCTTGTCATGCAAGTACTCTAAAGCTTTGATGATCTGATAGACTTTGTTGCAAGCATCCTCTTCCTCGAGACAGCTCCCCTCTTGAGCTATGTAAGAGGATAAGTCGCCGCCAGTGAGAAGGTCTTCGATGATATACCTGCAAAACTTAATGAGATGCAACAGAGTCAAGCATTGAACCTACAAAGTTGACTTGCTATAGAAAACCCGATGCAGCTGAACGATATTTGGCTGGTCAAGCGATTAGACCACGACTAACAAGGCTATGGGGACATACATGGCTAATGCTTTTCAGGAGCTTTACCTCTCTCCACAATTTTTCGGCATCACATTTCTGGGGCGATGCAACAAGGTGCCCGAATGGATGGGTTTGCTGAGGGTTTTTGAAATAGAGACTCGTGTGGTCGCCAACGGCTCGTCTCTTCAGCTTGACTACTTTGCAGGCAAGTTGACGGTCCTTCCAGCGGTCCACTGCCATGAACACCGTTGCATAGCCTCCCACCCCTAGCTTGCGCTCGCTCAAGTAGAAACAACTACCGAATGACTGTTGATGTCATCGAAAGCTTCGGTGACCCTTCGAACCATGGAGACTTACCTGTATCTCTAGCTTGCGAAGCTCGTCCACCTCTTCCGGAGAAGCTGACTTTTGAGAGATCCAATCACAGTGGTAAATAAGCATCGTTCCATCACAAAGTCGGAGCTTGTTGCGATGGCTAAGCAAGAAAGTCGTGCCCTTACTCATCAGGCAAGATTCCCAGTACTGCTCCCTCTTGTAGAGCCAGGTGTTATTGCCATTGGATGAGAGATCTTCGGCGTATACGAATGGTTCTGTTTCTGTGTCGTAGACGATCGAGTAAATACGGAAGTGTCTATTAGAGATCCAGAGCGCCTCGAGGTGGATTTGACTAAAGACATTAGCTCCGTCTAGAATTAATGTGCTAAACAGTAATACCATGATTTGCCGTCTCTGCCAATCAAGAGCTCTTCGTTTGATCGCAAATCGTAGCGACCTAGGACAAAATTTAGATTACTAAGCTGCGAGCTTGTTCGTTCAATTCAAGCTGGATTACCGACTACGGCTCCATTGTCACCAAGTCGATCCAGATGACCGATGACTAGTTGCGACATGTCAACAGCACAGAGTACAAGGTCCATGAGCTAATCACCCGTTATGGGAACGCGACATAGGAAGGCAATTGCTTGCAAGGAATGGCAAGCAAACCTAACAGAAATGAGAGTTCAAGATGAGAGAAAGCAAGGAAAATCGAGTCAAGCAGTCAATGATTTGAACATTTTGAAGCTGTTGTATTATCTATCACGGATTATTGCCCATGCCTGCATGAGATAAGAAAGGACTTCCGAATCGGTAAAATAAGAAGAGCTGGACCAAGAACTTTATGTGAACATTGATAAGGCAGGAAAGGCGCACTAGCATTGGAAGCGAGCCATTAGCGCCGATGACTAATCCAGCCCACACATCTCACCACCCCGCTCAAGATCCCTTCCATTCCTACCTCAGCAACAACCTCATCCTCCATAACGAAGTAAGTCTCGTGTGCTGATGTTATCCGAAATTATCCTAACAGTCATGTGCTTGCCTTGAAGTGCATTCAATTGACCCTCTTTCTTGGCTAATTGGCTAATTGTGTGTCGTGTGACAGCTTCTCGAGTTATCGACGATGAGAGCTAAGTGGCGGAAGAAGCGCGTTCGACGACTCAAGCGTAAGAGAAGAAAGACCAGAGCTCGAAGGTAAGTCTTCGGCTTGTTGATACTGCCACTGGCCCATCGACCGGCGCTGACTATCTTCGCTTTACAGCAAGTAAACGCTTCATAATCACTCGAACTACCCTCCTTTCCCTCACACAGCCGCTGTCAGCCAATCACATTCCACTCAATCCGGCACTCTTCCATCATCAAAGAGGTTAGCGGAGGAAAAGACGATCTCGGGTATGCCAACGAAGATGGAAAACCAGAGTGTATTAAAGGCAGTGGGGAAGGCAAAGGCGGAGTGGGTCAATTCTTGTCGAGTGCGATCTGAAGGTTCTTGCGTACAGCAGCGGATAATGTGACTGTCTATGCACGTTGGGCGGTCTGATACTCTGCTAGGTGGAGTTGCTTAGGTTGCAGCCAAATTGTTGAAGCTCTGCTACAATACGATCCTCTTTTACTCCATTGTTCCCTTCATCTTCTCCAACCCTCCCCAAGGCGATGATACCTTCTTCCTGACCCACCAACGCCACGCTAGACTGCATATGAACGATTGGGATCGCTCAAAACGAATAATCTCGAGATTTACTTTCAAAATCTACGTTGATATCGGTCAGTCCTTGTCCTAATCGCCGGGAGCGTCGCGAAGAGTGGACAGACCTGATCTCGTAGCTGCCTGCTCGAGTCATGTATCTGACCCATTTGACACTGCCATAGTTGCTCTTCTCAAACACTTTCAAATAACGTACAAGTAATCCTGAACTGGTGAACATCAACAGAGAGAAGCTCAGGCTGAGGGGTGGGCGGCTCCAAGCCTTTTGGTTCGTCATTGATGTTAAAGAAGCCTCAGCAGAAAGTACATATTCGCTTTGCCCCGTAAACCTTGGAATCTTCCATACAATATTGTTCTGTTCCGGCTCGTACTTTGCCTTACCCTGAGAAGTCCGCTCGGTTATTTTGGCTGCATTCAGTGGAGTCGGCACGCGTACGATGACATTGGTAGCGAAAAGCTTGCTGCCGTAGTTGGCTTTAATGGCTATACTGTACTCGACCTTCGATTTGCCTACCTCGTTGACAATAGCGTGCACTTTGAAAGGTAGATTCACGTTTTCAGTAGCCCGATATCGCATCAGCTCGAATTCACCATCGGGCGGGATGAATGATATGATGCGATCTGCATCAAATTTACCAAGCTTGACGCACTGGTGGAACTGACAGTCTTCAAGAGTGACGCTGCCGGCAGCGGCTTTCGTAGCTTTTGTACCAGCAGTATTGCCTGAAGGTGCTAAGAGATTGTCCCCGTCTAAGAGAAGCCTGTCGTTGAGTCCAAACTTGCACTCCGGTGTTCCGGTAAGGTATGCTCGCATAACTATCTGACCATTGACGTCCGCGCGTAACACGGTGCCTGTGGCAGACATGAGGAGATTCACATCCTCAATCACGTCCACGAAGGCCTCGTTCTTGCGATATTTGACGTCCGACCGCCGCCACGACAAGGCGCCTGTAGCCTGCATTGTGATTCTCGACGAATCTTCTGTTGTCCGTTCCGACTTAACTCCCTCGGTAGTGATGTACATTTTTAAAGTATCCGTCTCTGTTTGTTGAGGGTATCCAAAGTCAAGTATCTCTGTTCCAACCACGCATCAGTCAAGTGCTCCAGCGAACCTGCTCGCAGGAACGATAGATCTACCGTCGAGGAGCTCATAGACGAGCACGAAGTTATTCTTAACAGCTTCCTCATCGAATTTTCCGAAATAACTCTTGCCCAAGCCCACAAGCCTATACAGAAATTCGAATATGAGCGCAGCATTGGCATTGCTCTTCGTAACGGCCACAATGTAGATGTTTTCGTGTTTGACATGGCTGAATGTCGTTGAGCCGAGGGTGAGAATAGGGGATCGGACTTGGGCATTGGAGATGACCTGGATCCGGAAGATATCTGCAAGTCGTGGTCTACAATCATTGCGGAAAGCACGGAATATGAGATTCTCGCCTTTCTGATTGAATATCAGGATGCCAGATAGCATGATGGAGGCCTCTTACGGTCCCTGCGGATCATCGAAGTAAGATAGAGTAAAGTAATAAATATACTTTCCCCTAAATGATACGACCCCCCGGGCTGCTCTGGGCAGGCAATCAGTCCACGTGCTAGCCCTAAGATTTTGCCCTACCTACCTTACTATGGATTGCTTCCTGTCGTTCAAAGCAAAAACCGTCAAGTACTTTACTTGAGTAAGTTAATCAGAGAGAGATAACCATCTTTCAAAGTCACTACGAACAAGCCTCGGCTTGGGCATTCAAGTAATGAAGTGGACGACGCCCAAGTGGAGGCACTCGAGGATATCTCAGGTTTGTAAATACACGTTGATGGCGCGCGGACTTATTTGCGAGTTTCGCCCATTTAGGTAGATCAAAGATTGCTCAGCTAAGGTGGAGTAATGCACAACCGCTCTGAAATCCCACCCTTGCCCAATAAAGAAGATGCAAACTAGATGAGATCACGTTTCACAAATTCGGCGTGTAGTGTCTTGCCCAACGCGGCCGGACTTCGCTCAACAATGACGCCAGCAGCTTCAAGTGCGGATATCTTAGAATCTGCTCCTCCTTTGCCGCCGCTTACGATAGCCCCTGAATACCATTAGCATACGATGTAGTGAACAATGCCAATGGGAGTGGACGCACCTGCATGGCCCATCCTCCGCCCCGGTGGCGCAGAAATGCCAGCAATGAAGCTCACGGCAGGCTTGTTCATCGTGTTCTCCGACTTCAAGAATTCGGCTGCATCTTCCTCTGCTGACCCGCCGATCTCCCCGATCATAATGATTCCTTCTGTCTCTTCGTCTTCGAGGAATACCTTCAGGCAATCAATGAAGTTTGTCCCAGAGAACGGATCTCCACCAATGCCAATAACGAGCGATTGACCTAGCCCGGCTTGTGTCGTCTGATTGACAGCCTCATAGGTAAGAGTGCCAGACCGGGAGACGATGCCTATTCGACCGCGCTTGTGGATGAACCCTGGCATGATACCAATCTTGCATTGACCCTGGGAAGCTTAGCATCGACGAGAGGTAAAGAATGTTCATAGAAGACTCACTGGAGCAATGATACCTGGACAATTCGGCCCAACTAATCTTGTCTTGCCTTGCGTCTTGAGGATGTCGGTAATCCGGACCATGTCTGATGGTATCGTTAGCGGCAGATGATGGCAAATCTTCCAAAGTCGTACCATGTTGCGGGATTCCTTCTGTGATACTATGGACCGATTAGCCGGTGTCCTTGCTAGAGGCTACTTAAGAATACTGACCAGACAACGAGTGGTATTTCAGCCTCAATGGCTTCTTCTATGCCTTTAGCTGCTAGAGGTGGTCTTGCCCAGAGTCAGCACCTCGGTAGGCTTCTGAAGCGCTCGAGCGTTCTCACGGGACGAATATAGCTGATGCAGTAGCGCCAGTCTCTTTGACTGCATCGCTGACTTTGGCAAATACTGGTTTCCCTAGGTGTGTTTCTCCGGCCTTCTTAGGATTCGTGCCCCCTACGACGTTGGTTCCTGGCGTGCGTCAATGGACGTTCCGGGCACGCATGAATTAAGCTGAGCTCGTACCGTAGTCGATAGCTTGTTGCGCATGGAATCTATCCTAGATTAGTCCAGCGTCTATTGATAACTCAAAAAAGAACCATACTTACGTTCCCTGTCGACCTGTGAAGCCTTGGTAAAGGACCTTGGTGTCACTATTTATTCGAAGGTTCTCTGCGGTTGCAGCGTAGGCCGAGGTTGCCGTTGAGTATCTTTGGCTTCGAGCAGCAGCCTGCAGCGCAGTAGCTGTGCGCTTTCGGAACACTTGCATGGCTGCAATGGCTTGGAGACCCTGCCTGTCCTCTATATGAAGGCCCTTCGTCCTCTGCGGAGCTCACGAGGTCTCCGCAAGCTCAGGCTGGCTGGGGCCAAGGCCAAAGGCCTTGGCATCGGCGCCCCCACTGCTCGATGGACTTTCCGAAGTCCCACTTTTGTAAGTACAAACGTTTAGCATTACGTTGTGCTTCAACTCGTTTTCGTTGTTGTTGGTGGCGATGCATTTTGACCAGAGCATACAATTCTCCGAGTGAAGCTTTGGGTCTCAAGATAATCACACATTAATGTTACCCTCGCCGACGACCTAAAGTACGACTCCGTCATTCGTTTTCCTTCCACCATACCTCTATCTCATTCTCCTCAACGACTGCTGAAGACTTCCCGGTTACGGCGGAGACAATATGGCTACCGAAACATTGACTATTCCTCGACCGCCGAAGAACAAACCCCCTAAGGACCTGAAGCTTCCACCGGAGAATGAGCGATACATGCGTGCCTGCTCCGACATCGCCAGCGCATTGATCCAGGATTACGAAGAGCAACAGCAACAAGATGTTTCTTCACCGAAGAAGGATGTCAATCTCAATAGCCTACGTGGCCAGATCGCGAAGAAACACCGGCTCAGCACGCAACCTCCGTTGACCGCTATCATAGCAGCCGTCCCGGAACACTACAAGAAATACATTCTTCCCAAGCTCATCGCGAAACCTATACGAACGTCATCCGGTATAGCGGTAGTGGCAGTGATGTGCAAGCCGCATCGATGTCCACACATAGCGTACACTGGCAATATTTGCGTATACTGCCCAGGTGGCCCGGACAGTGACTTCGAATACTCTACTCAATCCTACACCGGTTATGAACCAACCTCAATGCGGGCCATCAGAGCGCGCTATGATCCATACGAACAGGCTCGGGGAAGAGTGGACCAGATCAAGAGCTTGGGTCACAGCGTTGACAAAGTCGAATACATAATCATGGGCGGCACTTTCATGTCTCTCCCACAGTCCTACCGCGACAACTTCATATCGCAACTTCATAATGCCCTCTCTGGCTACCCAGGCACCAACATCAATGAAGCAGTAGCCGCAGCCTCTCACTCCACCACCAAATGTGTGGGCATAACCATCGAAACCCGTCCAGATTACTGCCTCCAGCCCCATCTATCGAGCATGCTAACTTATGGCTGCACGCGTCTCGAGATCGGCGTACAATCTTTATACGAAGATGTTGCGAGGGACACCAACCGTGGGCACACAGTGGCAGCCGTAGCTCACACCTTCTGCCTCGCAAAGGACGCTGGCTTCAAAGTCGTCTCTCACATGATGCCAGATCTCCCGAACGTAGGCATGGAGCGAGACCTAGACCAATTCGTCGAATACTTCTCGAATCCGGCCTTTCGCACCGATGGCCTCAAGATATATCCAACCCTCGTCATCCGCGGCACAGGTCTCTACGAACTATGGCGTACAGGCAGGTACAAGAACTACACTCCCAACGCACTCATCGACATTGTTGCGCGAATACTAGCCCTCGTTCCACCATGGACAAGGATCTATCGAGTCCAGCGCGATATCCCCATGCCGCTTGTGACCTCGGGCGTCGAGAACGGCAATCTGCGCGAGCTAGCGCTCAGTAGAATGAAAGACTTCGGGACAACATGCCGTGACGTACGAACTCGTGAAGTCGGTATCAATGAAGTCAAAAACAAAATCAGACCCTCGCAAGTAGAGCTTGTACGCAGGGACTACGTCGCCAACGGAGGCTGGGAGACGTTCCTGGCGTACGAGGACCCGCGGCAAGATATACTCATTGCACTGCTACGGTTGCGAAAGTGCAGCAAGCAGACAACATACAGAGACGAGCTTACGGGGCAGCAAACGAGTCTTGTACGGGAGTTGCACGTCTATGGCAGCGCGGTTCCGGTGCACGGACGAGATCCACGGAAATTCCAGCATCAGGGGTATGGCACCTTGCTGATGGAGGAAGCGGAGCGGATCGCTAGGGACGAGCATGCGAGTGGGAAGATTGCTGTCATCAGTGGAGTTGGTGTGAGGAGCTACTACCAGAAGCTTGGGTACCATCTTGATGGAGTGAGTGCTCCTTTGACAGGACGGCACGCAGATTTGCTGACCGTTCGCAGCCATACATGAGTAAAATGCTTGACGGCGTAATGCAGAATGACGGGAGCGGTGATGATGATTGAAGGTAGGCGCTGACGACGTTTGGATTCGGTCGTCAAAGGGAGCACTCTTCGTACCTTCAGCATAGCGAGGGAAGGGTCTGACAGCATAGCGATAGGCGTTCTCTATCCCACGCGTTAGTGTGATGCATCTTCCAGGATTTAATCAAGACATGGCCTTGTCATCTCAGTGAACATCATTCATTTTCCTTGAACCGATTGTATAACATACTTTTACATAAGCTCTCCCTAGTGGGTGTTTTATCTAGGACGTAGCATCGTGGAAAGGGCTGCATCTCATTTTACCTCGTCGTTCGATCATTCAATTTTCGTAATATCAGCTCAATTGCTCAATTGCTCATTGATCATCGCTTGCGATCAATATCGGAACAATCTTGGAAGGAGCCATCGAGAAATAAGTGGTTGCCATTCTGCGATTTAGGTTCCAGCAACCGGGTAGTCTCTAACTAGAGGGCATTCTATACTTTAGCACCACGCCAGGCTTCTCGCGAAGACAACATTAGACCTTGCCACGCAATCACAAATCCACATCCAGTTGCCGCGATTCGCTCGATCTCCAAGAAAGCTGCTCGACTAAGATATAGGCGCCAAACCGCAAAGCCGCCATTTCCGACGACAGGAACAGGCAGCGACTGCCGACGACATATATGTAATCGACATTACTCCTGCATCGAGCATGTAGGACAATTGATTGCTTGGAGAGAGCCTTCATCCTGGACCAATTATGGGCTCAGGTTTCCGATGCGGGATTTTACGTATCGTCCTCTTTCTGGATGTAGCGTTGGCATTTTCTATCAACCCACCGGATTCGATACGGGTCATCGCTCAATCGTTCAACACATCCCTATCGGTCTTTGAATCGTCCGTCTCATCCTTCAATGCCTCAGGCAACAGCAGATTCGGCTGCAGTGGCCGTCAGTACGGCTACGGCCTGGACGTCTTGAGCTGTCTGGATGCATATGGACATCTTGAACGCCGATCAACAGCGCCGCAGAATTGGGGACCTCGACGTCCGGACAGGAATTACGATATTGGGCTCCCGAGAAGCTATTGGAGCTGTAAGTAGTCATTGAAGCATCAGTATGACTTGTGCTGAGCCTTCTTACTAGCTGATTTATCTTGTGTCATCATCCCCATCCTTGAACCGCCCTATTTTTCAGCCCGCGCAAGTATGGCAGAGGTCGCTGCGGGGGCGTCGGTCATCATTCAACAGTGCGCGAACAAGGAGCGGAACCAAGGTGGACTCGCGATGGACATCAGTAAGCTGCCAGGGATTGGATAACGGCTACGTGAAGACTGATGGGACGAAGGCCCGGGTCAACCCATTGGAGTGATCGTCGCGAAGTACCGTCCTCCGCCTGTGCAATGCTTTCGGAACATAGGGTCCGAGAATCTCGAAAGCTCATGCCAAGAGCTGTTGGACAGGATGGATGTTTCTGTCATCGGTCGGGTTTTTGCAGAGTCTGGCACTCCTCCAGTCATAAGGATACCCAAAACCATTGTATCAGGTATGCTGCGCGGCAAATATCAAATTTGGCCATGCTCTTCGCTGATGGATGAATCCTCGTAGCGGATAGAAAGTGTTTCTTGACCATCACAACAACTGGGCTGTCGGATGTGGAGAGCTGGGAACGGATCTGGGAGGATGCTTCGATTGCAACAGCCAAATGCATCAGAGATGGGAAGATTGGTTTGGTGGTTGGTCTTGGTCAGTAATGATTCGGTCCCTGTTGTATAGAGTCATTGAGGTTCCCCCTTATCTGCACCTACGGTCAATGCGTTGTCCCTGGTCAGCTCGTCAGGGTATCTGCCGCTATCGTATACTATTGACTTTCCGTGTCTTGAGGGACTGACATATATCTATCGTAGGCATTGACCGCCGATTGCAAGTCATTATGAGCGGACAGCAGATACCACCAATGGTAGAGCAGGTTGCCACCACATGACGCGTGGTGGGATTCGGCAAGTGTGGTTATTGAAGCTATGGTGAGCAACATCGTCAGCGTTTTCTTGATGAGAAAGATGTGCAGCAATAGTCTCCCATACCCAAGCGGTAACTAAAATCGTTCTAGATACTCAACGGGCCGACGCAATCACGCATACAACCAAGGCAAGCGATAATCGGCGATAAATGTACATGCGAGGACTCTTTATCGAAAGAAGTCATCGTGCAGGAGAGGCGTATTAGATTTGATGGCATTTTATAGTCGATTGACGTACATTGCTAATTGCGTAACTATGTTATTGCGTCGGCTTGTTGGGTATTCGAGATGATTTTAGCTGCCGCTTGGGTACGGGAGACTATTGCCGAAAGATGTATTATCGATCTGTTGCACAGTAAATATCTTCGCAGTCTTCGGTAGGAGTCGACCAGAGATAAAGGACTACAATGGAAGATATCCTGCTGGACTGAAGCGCAAGCGAACCACAGCATTTGAATCGATGGAATCTGTGTCCTCGACTACAAGGCTCATACTTGATCCGCAGCTCCCGAATACGTGATAAGTCCACAACATGCCGCGAAGTCTCCTTTGCCTTCCATGTTGACAATGATCTTACCCAGACCTAGGACACCATCACATTATGAAGCCCCAGAGACCAATCGTAGGGAAGTATTGCAACGAGAGGCTAATGCAGTAGAAGAAGAGATGATCCGTACTGTCTTCGGTATCGGTGTAATTTCTGACCTCGTTGCCTTGCCCGTCAAGGGTCACAAGGACGGTTGCTGAGGCTGATAAGGGCGCCTTTACGTAGTCATATGCCACGAATTACGCACGGCAGATCTCAGTCTCATTTGCTCATGATATATCGTGATTGACGGACGCAACGAACTGACAAGTCTGCGTCTGTACGACCCTTCAAGGAGGGAATTGTCGCCTTCATGTACATCATCCGCTCAAGAAGATCGATCAATGTCAAGATGCGACATACCACCACATGGTATATGTCTTATCGGAAGCTTGTGGACAGGCACTTCTAGCGCAGCAGTGGGTGTCGCGCCGTATAATCTGTGATGGATGTTTGAGGTTAACGAGTGTCATTGATGGCATTGGAGCCGCCAATGCTGAGCTAGTGCGACTCAGGTCAAGGAAAGTAAGAAACTTCGAAAGAACGACTTCATTGCAAAAGTGATGTGCAGGAATGCCGCGGCAATTGGAAGCCAAAGCAGCAAATACCGGAGAATAGACAGAGCGGCTATCATGACAGACCTTCCAATCTATGGACGGTCCTTATGAAGAATACAGAGAACATGCAGAACCAAATATAGGGGTCATATCAACATTAATGGACACAGCACGGAAACACTCGCTTTTCTTGGCTTTCCCATCGATCGAAGGAAGACGAATGACCAATTACCTGTTGTAACTACCCTGGAGGACGCTCTCCAGCTCCATTTTCGTGATTTTGTCCAGGCTACCATCAATTCTCGCATCATTGACATTATCAAGAGTACTGAATGACTTCAAGACTGTCCTAGGTGAAGGACACTTGAAACCAAGATTCCATGCCTGATACACCACATGCAAGTTGATGATTCTCGGTATCGTCCGCAGCAGACGACACACTAATTCCACTTGCTCAACGAGATCGTTCATGTTGGAGAGATCGCGGGCAGAGGCGCGGACCCGGATGTGAAGCCGTCGTATTCGATGAAGATTCCGGACCCCGAACGGCTTGCAGAATCTTCTGCGGCTTTCTTTCACACTTCCGTCCGCGCGCAGGGTTCGGAAACAAAAATCAACCCAATCGTGGTAGATGGCGAGGGCGAATGTCGCATCTCCAAAGAGGAGTTCTATGGCTTCGCTGTAGAACTGGTGGTTGACTCTGAGAACAGAGGTGTTGCCCTTGAGCCAGACTGGCACCAAGCTCTGGGCTCCCCACTCAAGACTGGATGCGTTTCGGAGATACGTCGTGGGCAAGAGATGCCGATAGACCTGCTGGCGAAGTTCGAGGGGAAGAGACAAGGATGAAGCGGGGCAAGGAGTGGCAAGGTGTTTTGGTCTCATCGGCAGCTCAACAATCGTGCTTTACTTGCGATTCGTGGAAAAGTCCAGTGATTGAATCTTGTAAACCAAGATTCGACGTAGGTGATGAATTGGAGATGTGTATGACCGTCAGATCAGAGCTTGTCTGTGGTCTCCGAAAACAGTGAATATGTAGCCTTTGCATAGGGATAGAAGGTGTTTCGAGGATTCTTAGCACAATGGGTACAACTCGAGACACTTTCATATCAATAGAGTAGATATCAACGACAAGATTCAATGAACGGCAATAGTCTCCTATACCCCGGCGGCAACTAGAATTATCTCGAAGACCCAACAAGCCAACGCAATCACGTATTGACGTATTGCCCAAGAACACGCAATAAGCAATAATGTACATCAATCGACTATGAAATGCTATCAAATCTAACATGTCTTTCTTATACGATAACTTCTTTCGATAAAGAGTCCTTACATGTATGTTTATTGTCAATTATCGCTTGTCTTGATTGCAAGATCGTCTACATGTCAATGCGTGATTGCATCGACTCGTTGGGTATCTGGAATAATTTTAGCTATCGCTTGAGTATTGGAGACTATTGCTGTTCAATGAATTCTATAGTAGAAAAAAAACTTGGGTCAGATCAGGTTAGCTCAAAACGCGAACACTTGACGCGTCCAATATTCAAGATATAGATCTCCCTCTGGTGATGCTTGCAGCGCAAACCAGCTCTTTAAGAGGTATCCGAATTTACAATTGTATGCAGTCCTACACCTGGGCAGATGAATACGTGGGAGAGCCGTGAGCAAGAGCTTGGAAAAGCGCCTGTCAGGCATATTGCTTTGCTGGCAAGGAACAAGACCTGGAGCCCAAGTCTGCCCGATTCTTACACAGCTCAGCCCGTATCAACTCAAAATCCGAGAGTCACTCCATAACTTGATGTATCTGGAGGCGTAACTTTCATAAGCCAAATGTGATCACAATGAAGCCGTTGACGTGACAGATATTTTGCAAAAATGACTCTCGTACGGAGCACGAACGCTCGATGTCTTGCCTCTGGTCCTCTTGGCTTAGACTCGATGCGCCCTGACGGTAGTAATAGTTATTTATCGGTAAGGAACGATCTCTGACCGTAATTATCGTAAATAAGAAGAAATCCAGCTTGTATGTGTAAATGACGCGCTAGTTGGGTAAATCTTGGGTAATGTTCTATTTGGCTTAGCGCCTTTCTATTACGATTAGCGCAAACGCGCTTATTGTTTTATCTTTGCAAAGATACTTTCTTTTCTATCTTAATTGCACTATTTTATCTCGATTTTATATCTAAACTAACAATAACATTCGCGTTTTAGGAGACAGATCGAGCTAATAGGTAGACTGACCGTCGGGCCGGGTTATGATACCACCCCTCTGACCCGACCCGGCGCCAAGATCGGGTCGTGACGATTTTTTGGAATCGAATCGCTCAAAGTAGTTTAGCGCGAAGCGCGCTAAACTACTTATAGTAATCGACTAAACTACTTTGAGCGATTCGATTCTTCGAATTTTTTTTTACTCGGGTCTTGGCATTTGCACGTGACATTTCCGGGTTAGCGCGGCCAGTCTACTAATAGGAACCAAGATATTTGCAAGATCTTGCAAATCTTACAAATCTAACTATCTTACGTACTCAAATTAGTACTATCGAAGCAGAATCTATTTAGAGAGCTCGTTTTGTTTTCTTTATGTTCGACAAAGTTGCGAAATCTTAATCGAGTTAGACTATATCTTGACGCATAAAGTTTTGATGTTCGCAATGCACACAAACGTTTGTAGTTGCTCGCTAGTTGCACAATTGCGTCAAATTATTAAGTTTTTCGATTTAAACGTTAGATTTTGTCGATTTAAACAAATTTTACTTTTGAGACGAATCTAATAAATTAAGAGAACGTGTGCGCATCTTACGCAAACAAATTATAATTACTATATAGAACAAACGTATTTACGAGCGCAATATTGAAGAATGTTAAGATCGTCTTTCGCAAAACTTGACTTGAATCTCTAGATTCTCGCAAGTAGTGCAAGATTTATTAAATCAAATCTTGATCTCGCACGAATAGCGTGACCGACGGGTTGAGTTTCAATCCGAACGGGTTGACTCGCCTAATCCTAATCCTGAGGCCGGGCAAAAGTTCTAGCCCAACCAGGTGGATCGGGCGCATGGGGCGCGTCGAACGTTCAACCCAACCCGCCCGATCACGTGACGTCACGTAACGCGCTAACCATATGCGGTTAGCGTGAGCCCTGCGCTAGCCCAATCGAGTTAGCGCATAGATAAGATAAGATACGATAAGCGAATGCTAACGCGACGAAGTTAGCTTGGATTCTTGACATTAACTCCACAAAACTCGACTCTAAGATCGGATTCGCGCCTTGACCCTAACTTAACCCTACGAGATCCAAGAGGATAAATCGAGTTAAGAAAAAAGTGTTCGATTCGATTCAACAATCACACTACGCATGAAGTCAAGATATTAGTAACACAAAATTGCGACTTTTGTTATAATAGATTTGTATATATCTAGAACTAAAGTTAGAATTTGTTACGAGCTTACTTAAGTTATATTAGTGATTTAAGTTCTACACGCTACGAGCGAACTTGTTATTATATTTAACATGCTTAAGAAGCAAACATCTCGAGCATAATGTTCGCAATATTCGACGAACAAACATTGCGAACAATTATGTTTGTTATGTTTAACAAACGAACAAGATAAGCAATCTATATTTTCTTAATATATAGAAACTAGAAACGCGACTCTCTTATAAATCGTATTCAATTTATCTTAAGTCTTTACTTATTGTTACTCTAATTTATTGAATTACTTGTGAAGATTTATTAAATATAAGATTGTCTATAATTGTAACTCTTGTTATCAAATAATTGCTTGCATTGTCTAAAGACATTTACAAATCTCTTCGATAACATAACTTTCTCTAATATTTTTTACGAAAGTACTAGCGTAATACTTTGAACATTCTAAGAATGTTTATATTAAGTTAACGCATCTTTATTTTAAACACTAGTTTAATAGTATTACGTCGATTCTCTATTAATAAAGACGACAAGATAAGAATTAACAAGCTTAATGTCTATTATAAAGATCAAATCGATCTAGAGAATTAACTTATGCAAGTAAATATTTATTTTATCTTTTATCTTGTTCTAGCAAACAAAAAGACAATTTTCGCATTTATATTTTTTAAAGAAAGAGCTTAGCATTAACTCAAGTCGAACTTACGCAAATATTTGAAAAATTATAACGAAAATTCTTGTACGATGTTTACGAATTTCGATAATTTCAAAAGAGAGCTTCGAAAAATCTTCGAAACATTTAACGAGAAACAAATTGCAAAAAGAATAATTTAGCATTTAATTTAACAAATCTTTGCAACAAACTACGCAACAAGATTTTAAAAATATGTTAACTTTATCGAATAAAATGATGTTGCACTTATAACAATGTTTCGACAAGATTTTAAAAACAATCTTAAAAACGAAATTATGCGCAATAATAAATTTATTAACGATATGTTTAATCTTATCGAAATAATTATTAATTTCGACGACAAATTGTATTAGAAAGTTATAAAAAAGCGATATAATTAATCTTATAAAAAAGCAAAAATCTTTTTTGAATTAACAATCAAATATTAGTAAAAAAAAAATTTGTTCTAATTAGAAGTATAATAATCTAGATTATCGTAAGTTTATATTTATAAAATTAAATTTTATTTAGCAACGCAAAGAGAAGAATTTTAGAAGAAAGCAAAATAACAAATTCTAAAAAACGTACTATTTATGTAACAAATTAAATTACTTCGCAAGAAATCATCGATTACAAAACTTAATAAATTGTTGACAAATCAATATTATATTAAGAGAAATACTTAATAGCTAAAACGACATTAGAAAGTAAATTAACACAAAGATAAACACTCTTAAGACTAAATCGAATAACGATTATTATTTAGTAGAAAATTTAAATTAATTATAGAAAATTCTAAATAAAATATTATTAGATAAGACATTCGCATTTACGTAAAAAATTAATCGAACACTTTAGAAAACTATTAAATTTTATATCTTAATTATCGACTTAAATAAAAAGTATAATTGAAAGAACTTTTACGAATGCATAAAAGATATTACGAATTATTTTAAGACTTTAGTTAATTTATCGAAGATCGTAAACGAATGCAAAAAGAAACTAAAAAAACAATATTATTATAGAAAAAAATATACTTAATATTTGTTACGAGCCTAGCTCGAAACAACGTGATATATAGTCTACGACGTAACATGTAGTACGAAGCACAACTATCTACAAGTTCGACGACTTGATAGACGAACAATGTTCGACATGTTTGCCAACGAGCTAAGCGAACAATGTTCGACATGTTTGTTAACGAGTTGAGCGAACAATGTTCGAGATGCTCGTCAACGAGCTAAGCGAACAAAGAAGAATCTCTTTAATATATAGATTCTCGAACACGACTTTCTTATAAATTGTATTCAATTTATCTTAAGTCTTGACTTACTATTACGACTACTAAGTTGCAATCCCTTGTTATTAAGTGATTGCTTACATTGCTTGAAGACGTCTACAAATCTCTTTAATAGTATAACTCTCTCTAATACTTCTTGCGAAAGTACTAGCGTAACATTTTGAACATTCTAAGAATGTTTGTATTAAGTCAACGCGCCTCTACTTTAAGTATTAGCTCAATAGCATTACGTCGACTCTCTATTAATAAAGACGACAAGATAAGAATTAACAAGTCTAACGTCTATCATAAAGATCGAATCGACTTGAAGAATTAACTTATGCAAGTAAATATTTATTTCATTTTCTATCTTGTTCTAGCGAACAAAAAGACAATTTTCGCATTTACATTTCTTAGAGAAAGAGTCTAGCATTAACTCAAGCTAAACTTACGCAAGTATTTGAAAAATTATAACGAAAATTCTCGTGCGATGTTTACGAATTTCGACAACTTTAAAAGAGAGCTTCGAAGAATCTTTGAAACATTTAACGAAAAACAAATCGCAAAAAGAGTAATTTAACATTTAATTTAACGAATCTTTGCAACAAAGTACGCAACAAAATTTCAAAAGTATGTTAATTTTATCGAATAAAACGATGTCGCATTTATAACAATGTTTCGACGAAATCTTAAAAACAATCTTAAGAACGAAATTATGCGCGATGACAAATTTATTAGCGATATGTTCGATCTTATTGAAGTAGTTATCGATTTCGACGACAAGTTGTATAAGAGAGCTATGAAAAAGCGATACGATTAACTTCACGAAAAAGCAAGAATCTTCTTTGAATCAACGATCGAATATTATTCGAGAGAATTTCGTTTTAATCAAAAGTACAATAACTTAGATTATTGTAAGTTTGCATCTATGAAACTAAATTTTATTTAACGACGCAAAGAAAAGAATTTTAGAAGAAAGCAAAATAACAAATTTCAAAAAACGTGCTATTCATGTGGCAAATCGAGTCACTTCGCAAGAGATTATCAATCGCGAAATTTAATAAATCGCCAATAGATAAATGCTATGTTAAGAGAGATACTTGACAATTAGAACGACATTAGAAAGCAAGTTAACACAAAAGCGAACACTCTCGAGATTAAATCGAACGATAACTACTATCTAGTAAAGAATTCAAATCAATTATAGAAAGTTCTAGATAAAACATTATTAGGCAAGGCATTCGCATCTACGCAAGAAGTTAATCAAACATTTAAGAGAATCATCAAATCTTATAGTTTAGCTATCGACTTAAACGAAAAGTATAACTAAAAGAACTTTCACGATTGCATAAAAGACATTACGAAACATCTTGACGCTTTAGCTAGCTTATTAAAGAAGAAACAAATTAATTAAATCGTAAATAAATGCGAGAAAGCGCTAGGAAACGACATCACTAAAGAAAAAGACATTTTTGACGAAATCGAACGATAACTAAACAATGTTAGTTTATCTAAATAGAAGATAGAGCAATCAAAGAAATATGCGACACTTAGTTGAACAACTTGCTACGATGACTTATGCTAAACTTATCTAAAAGAAAAGAAAAAAGTTAATTGATTTTCTAGAAAGTCAAAGTTAGTAATTTAGCAACAAAAGAAAACTTAACGTAAACAAACGTTTGCAATAGAAGTCGCAACACAAAAGCAAGAAAAAGTTCAAATTTCTTAATAAAGAGCATACTAGAGAAATGCAATATATTAGCCCAACAATAGCAACTAAACTTAATAGCATACGCACGATGTTTTATCACATTAATTAAGATCAACGATCGTTAATTTATAGCAATGATTAATTCTAGTGCGATAGATAATTTTATAACTAGAGCTCTTGTAAAGAGAAAAGAATATTCTATTCGAAAGAAGTCTAACGCTTATAATCTAATAATTGTAGATGAAAATTCATTATTCGACAAGAATGAAAAAGTGAACAAAGAAACGAAATTACTACTAATAGCTATTTAACAACATTACGAGAAACTAATCTTTAATATAGTGAAAATAATTACTCATAATATTGTATTAGAAACGTCTTAATTAAAGCAACACAATCTAAAAGTTAATTAAAATATACAAATATTTAGATTTGCGCGATGCGAACACGCAATTCACATTCAATTTACGCATTGATAGCGTTCGATAATAGATAAAAGATTGAATTAAAACTTGATCGCAAGTAGCGAGTTTACATTCTTGCAAAAAAACAATTTAATAAAGTTTAATTCGACAAGCATTAACACAAGTTAGCTAGATCACAAAGTTAAAGTAAATAAAGAAAATTGCGAATTTTCTAAGAGTCTTAAACTATCTAGTATAGCGAAGAAATCGCTAAAAAACGTATTACGAATATACAACAATTAAGAGCATCTATTTTAAGAAAAGAAAACGACAAAGATTCTTTCTAAACATTAATTGTGAAATTATGAAATTAAATTTAAACTAAACAAGCAATTTACGTTTGAATCTATATATATTTTATTCAAAAAGAAGCTCGAAGTACTTCGCGAATATCTAGCAAAAAACGGAAAAAAAAGAATTTATTAGAAAATTCCAATTACAAGTAGAATACTCGATTCTCTTTGTATCTAAGAAGAACGAAATTCTTCATTTATGTGTCGATTATTGAAAGCTAAATTATATTACAATTAAGAATTAATACTTATTATCTAATATTAGTAAGCTTTAAGATCGACTATTCAAAGCAAAGTACTTTATTAAACTAAATCTACAAAAAGCATACAATTAGATTAAAATAAAAGTAGAGAAAAAGTAAAAAATAATTTTTCGCATACAATATAAACTATACGAATACATAATGATGTTGTTCGAGCTCACAAACGTCTTGACAACGTATTAAAAAATAATCAATGATGCATTACGACAATATCTAAATCGATTTGTTATAACATACTTGAACAACATCATAATTTACTTAAAAATTTTGAAAGAACATATTAATTATGTTTTCAAAGTATTGAAATTTCTAAACAAAAGAAATTTACATCTTAAATTAAAGAAATACGAATTTTATTAAAAAGAAGTTAACTTTCTTGAATTTGTTATAGAACGACATAAAGTACGCATAAATCTTAAAAAATTACGAGCAATTAAAGAATGAAAATCATCTATTAATGTTAAGAAAGTACAATTCTTTCTAGATTTTATAAATTATAATAGAAAGTTCATCAAGAATTACTTCGTCAATGCGATATCATTAACGAATTTTACGAAAAAAAATACGTCATAAATATAGAGATTCGCAAAAAAGAAATCATTTTAAAATCTTAAGCTAAAATGCTTGAAAAAATCAATATTAAAAATGTACAATTTACGACTATTAAGTAGAATTAAAATCGACGCATTAGATTTAGTTATCGATGTATACTTTAGTTAAAAGCATGAAAACATATAACATTTAGTAATATATCTTTCGAGAAAACTCTTATTAATTGAACAAAATTACGATGTTTACAATAAGAAGCTATTTGCTATTGTAGTTTTCTTAAAGTCTTAAAGAGTATATATCGAAAAATTATCAAAATTAACAATTCTTACGAATTATAAGAATCTTGTGCATTTTATTACTATTAAATAGCTTAATAGAAGACAAATACGATGATTAAAACGACTTGAACAATACAAGTTTAAAATACAATATATTTTAGACAAAAATAATGACAAAGTAAACGCACTTAGCAAAAGAAGTAATTATATAAAATCGAAAGAATCGTTTAATTATAGCATACTTAAGATCAACGAAAACGAATCATTATTAGCAAACAAGTATGAGCTAAATGCTACATTACGAATATTTAGAAATAATATAAAAGAATTTTCAATAAAGAAAGAAAAACTCTAGATATTTATCGACAAAATCGACGAATATATAAGAGAACATTATAATAAATTATTGCAAAAGCATTTAAAAGTAATCAAAATTCTTTAACTTTTATGTTAACATTGTTAGTTTTTATAGATAAGACAAGTTGTCGAAATATACATTAAACGATGTCTTAATTGTTAGCAAAACAAACATAATACACATGCGAGCTATAACGAAATTTAATATTAGAAATTATTTAAATCGTTATAGAATAAAGTTACGATAAACTTTATTATTAAGTTGTCTAAGTTAACAAATCTAGCAATTAAGAACAAATATAATTCGATACTAGTAATGATTGACAAATTTATTAAGTACTTACATATCATTGTATGCAAGAAGAAGTTCATAATAGAACAATTAAGATACATTGTACTAGATTGACTTATACGATATCATAATATATTTAGAGAATTAACTAGTAACAAAGACAAGCTCTTTATGTCTAACTATTAGAAAACGCTTCTTTCAATGTTAGATACAAGACTTTAAATGTCCATTGCCTATTATTTGATTACGAATGATTAAATAGAGCGAACAAATTAGAGTCTAAAGCAATATCTAAGACATTACATTAACAATACTTATAGCAATTAAGTATTACTTCTATCTATGATACAACTAGCACTTAATGCAAAGATTTCAAATATCATTAAGATCACTTTCTTCTTCGTTAACTATGACAAGAAATTTAATCTTTTCAAGAAAGAACGTACGCATTTGTTAGCACAATTAGCTATTAAGAGAGTGACAACATTAAAAAAGATACATGACAACATCTTAAGAATGCAAGAGAAGTTAATTAAGTATTAAAACAAAAAACGAAAAACGACATCTTAACTAAAGAAAAGAAATAAAATATATCTTTTAACAAAAAATCTTAAGACAAAAAAATTAAACAAGAAATTGAATTATATCAAAGTCGAATCGTTTTTCGTCAAAAAGATTAAGAAATTAATCAATTACAAATTCGATTTGCTTAAAGACGTCAAAGTATTTCTAGTATTTTATATCTTATTGTTAAAATTAGCGAATTCAATTACGTCTTTACAAGAAACATTTCGTTACAAGACTTAAAAGAAAAGTAGATACGAAGTGAAAAAAATTCTAAAGCGACAAGATCAAAGCTATCTTATTAAGTGAAAAAAATATTCTATCTTAAAGAACACGTGAGAATTAAAGAAGAATCTTGATGATTGCTATAATTTTATTTAGCTATTTCATTAACGTTCGAATAATTATTTAGCATAGCGAGAGATAACTAGAAGACAAGAGACGATTCGACAAGAGTATTCGCAACGAGACAATTGAAAGACTTCGAGACATTTAACTCTTTTATTTTTGACAACAAGCATTATGTTTTTCGTTTCGTTTTTGCATTAAATTTTTTCAAGATTTTCTTATTTCGTAGCAATCGAGTTATGACGATTGTTAACAAAGCTTCATCTTTAGCGATTTTGACAAAAAGATCTTCTCTATTGTGATTAAGAAAAGATCAAGACATGTTTACGTACAATTTGTTCGCACGAACACACTTCGAACACTTCAAATAAGACGAAAAATCTTTCATGACAATACAAAAACAATCAAAGAGAGAGCAACGTTCGTAGACAATATCTATTAGTACATCGTAGCGTTCGATTTCGAATGCGATACGAAGACGACTTTGTTGCTAAGAAGACATAATAAACAAAACGATTTAACTTTTGAAACGAAAATCTTTGAGAGAGAAGAATAGTGTTACGAGCCTAGTTCGAAACAACGTGATATATAGTTTACGACGCAACATGTAGCACGAAGTACGACTATCTACATATTCGACGACTTGATAAACGAGCAATGTTCGACATGTTCGTCAACGAATTGAGCGAATAGTGTTCGACATGCTCGCTAGCGAGCTAAGCGAACAATGTTCGAGATGTTCGCCAACGAGTTAAGCGAACAAAGAAGAATCTCTTTGATATATAGATTCTCAAACACGACTTTCTTATGAATCGTATTTAATTTATTTTAAGTTTTGACTTACTATTACAATTACTAAGTTGCAATCCCTTGTTACCAAGTGATTGCTTGCATTGTCTAAAGACGTCTACAAATCTCTTTAATAGCATAACTCTCTCTAATATTTCTTGCGAAAGTACTAGCGTAACAATATTATTATAAAACAATTAAATCTTACAATATACGCAAGTCTTAATTAAATAACTTGTTACAACAATTTATGCTAAATTTATTTAAAAAAAACGAAATTAATTAAGTTTTTAAAAAGTCAAAGTTAACAATTGTTACGAGCTTATTCAAGCTATACTAGTAGTTTAGATTCTACGCGCTATTAGCGAATTTGTTATCATGTTCGACATGTTCGAGAAGCGAACATTCTAAGTATAATGTTCGCTATGTTCGATGAGCGAACATCGCAAACAATAATGCTTGTTATGTTTAACGAACGAACAAGACGAGCAATCTATATTTTCTTAGTATATAGAAACTAGAAATACGACTTTCTTATAAATCGTATTCAACTTATCTTAAGTCTTTACTTATTGTTACTTTGATTCATTGAATTACTTGTGAAGATTTATTAAATATAAGATTGCCTATAATTGCAACTCTTGTTATTAAATGATTGCTTATATTGTCTAAAGACGTCTACAAATCTCTTCAATAATATAATTCTTTCTAATATCTTTTACGAAAGTACTAGCGTAATAACAATCTAGCAACAAAAGAAAATTTAGCGTAAACAAATGTTAAAAGTAAAAGTCGCAACACAAAAGCAAAGAAAAATTCGAATTTTTTAATAAAGAACATATTAGAGAAATGCAATATATTAGCTTAACAATAGAAACTAAACTTAATAACGCACGTACAATGTTTTATTACATTAATTAAAATCAATAATTATTAATTTATAGCAATAATTAATTTTGATGCAATAAATAATTTTATAATTAGAGTTCTTGTAAAGAGAGAAAAGTATTTTACTTAAAAGAAGTCTAACGCTTACAATCTAATAATTGTAAATAAAAACTTGTTACTTGTAAAAAATAAAAAAATAAATAAAGAAACAAAATTATTATTAATAGCTATTTAACAACATTACGAGAAACTAATCTTTAATATAATAAGAATAATTATTTATAATATTGTTCTAGAAATATCTTAATTAAAGTAGCACAACCTAGAAATTAATTAAAATATACGAGTACTTAAATTTGCGCAATGTAATTACGCAATTTATATTTAATTTACGCATTAATAGCGTTCGATAATAAATAAAAAATTAAATCAAAACTTGATCGCAAGTAATAAGCTTACATTTTTGCAAAAAAACGATTTAATAAAGTTTAACTTAATAGACATTAACAAAGATTAACTAAATTATAAAGTCAAAATAAGTAAAAAAAATTGCGAATTTTTTGAGAACTTTAAATTATTTAATATAGCGAGAAAATCGCTAAAGTATGTATTACAAATATATAATAGTTGAAAGCATTTATTTTAGAAAGAGAAAACAATTAAAATTTTATCTAAACATTAATTATAAAATTACAAGATTAAACTTAAATTAAACAAGCAACTTACGTTTGAACTTATATATACTTTATTCGAAAAGAAGCTAAAAACACTTCGTAAATATCTAGCAAAAAACAAAAAAAATTTATTAAAAAATTCTAATTATAAATAGAATACTTGATTCTTTTTGTACTTAAAAAGAACGAAATTCTTCGTCTATATGTTAATTATTAAAAGTTAAACAATATTATAATAAAAAATTAATATTTATTATTTTACATTAGCAAGCTTTAGAATTAATTATTCGAAGCAAAATACTTTATTAAATTGAATTTACGAAAAATGTACAACTAAATTAAAATAAAAACAAGAAAGAAGTAAAAGATAACTTTTTGTATACAATATAAATTATACAAATATATAATAATATTATTTGAGTTTACGAACGTTTTGACAACGTATTAAAAAATAATTAATAATATATTACGACAATATCTAAATCGATTTGTTATAATATACTTAAACGATATTATAATTTATTTAAATATTTTAAAAAACATGTAAATTATGTTTTTAAAGTACTAGAATATCTAGATAAAAAGAATTTATATTTTAAATTAAAGAAATGCGAGTTTTATTAAAAAGAAATTGACTTTTTTAAATTTGCTATTAAACGACATAAAGTACGCATAAATTTCAAAAAACTACAAGCAATTAAAGAATAAAAATTATTTATTAACGTTAAAGAAGTTTAATTCTTTCTAGATTTTATAAATTACAATAAGAAATTTATTAAAAACTACTTTGTTAACGCAATATTATTAACAAATCTTACGAAGAAAAAGACGTTATAAATATAAAAATCGACAAAAGAGACATTATTTTAGAATTTTAAGTTAAAATGCTTAAAGAAACTAGTATTAAAGATGTACAATTTACGATTATTAAACAAAATTGAAATTAACGCATTAAATTTAGTTGTCGATATATGCTTCAATTAAAAGTATAAAGATATATAACATCTAATAACATATCTTTTAAGAAAACTTTCGTTAATTGAATAAAATTATAATATTTACAATAAGAAGTTACTTACTATTGTAGCATTTCTAAAATTATAAAAAGTATATATTGAAGAATTATTAAAATTTACGATTCTTATAAATTACAAGAATCTTTTGTACTTTATTATTATTAAATAATTTAACAAAAGACAAATGCGATAATTAAAACGACTTAAACAATACAAGTTCAAAATATAGTATACATTAGACAAGAATAACGAAAAAGTAGACGCATTTAGCAAAAGAAGTAATTATATAAAAACAAAGAAATTGTTTAATTACAATATACTTAAGATTAACAAAAACAAATTATTATTAACAAACAATTACGAGCTAAATGCTATTCTACGAATACTTAGAGACAATAAGAAAAAAAATTTAATAAAGAAAGAAAAACTTTAAATATCTATTGACAAAATCGACGAATATATAAAGAAATATTATAATAAATTATTGCAAAAATATTTAAAAGTGATCAAGATTCTTTAACTTTTACGTCAATATTATTAGTTTTTTTAAATAAGATAAATTGTCAAAATATATATTAAACAATATTTTAATTATTAGTAGAATAAACATAATACATATGCGAACTATAACGAAATTTAATATTAGAAATTATCTAAATTGTTATAAGATAAAGTTACGATAAACTTTATTATTAAATTGCTTAGATCGATAAACTTAACAATTAAAAATAAATATAATTTAATACTAATAATAATTGACAAACTTATTAAGTACTTACATATTATTGCATGCAAAAAGAAATTTATAGCAAAACAATTAAGATATATTGTATTAAATCGACTTATACAATATTATAATATATTCAAAGAATTAACTAATAACAAAGACAAGCTCTTTACGTCTAATTATTAAAAGACGTTTCTATTAATGTTAGAAACGAGATTTAAGATATTTATTGTTTATTATTTAATTACAAATAATTAAATAAAGCGAACAAACTAAAGTCTAAAGCAATATCTAAGATATTACGTCAACAATACTTACAACAATTGAGTATTACTTTTATTTATAACACAAGTAACATTAAATGCAAAGATTTCGAATATTACTAAGATAATTTTATTCTACGTTAATTATAATAAGAAACTCAATCTTTTTAAGAAAAAACGAAAACATTTGTTAGCTTAATTAGTTATCAAAAGAATAACAATACTAAAAAAGATACACAATAACATCTTAAAAATGCAAAAAAAGTTAATCAAGTATTAGAACAAAAAACGAAAAAAGACATCTCAATTAAAGAAGAAAAATAAAATATATTTTTTTACAAAAAATCTTAAAACAAGAAAGTTAAACAAGAAATTAAATTATGTCAAAATCGAATCGTTTCTTGTTAAAAAAACAAAGAAAATTAGTTAATTACGAATTCAATTTGCTCAAAAACGTTAAAATATTTTTAATTTTTAATATTTTATTGTTTAAATTAGCGAATTTAATTACATCTTTATAGAACACGTTTTATTTTTATTTATAAAATAAGAAAAATATAAAGTTAAAGAAATTTTACAATAGAAAAATCAAAAATATCTTATTAGGTAAAAAGAATGTTTTATTTTGAAAAATATATAAGAGTCAAAGAAGAATCTTAATTGTTATCGAAATCTTTTAAGAAAGGTTTAATAAAACTAGACAAAAAAACGATAATTCAATTTTAATTAATTAAAAGTTAAAATTGTTTAAACGATATATTAAATAGTAGCTTAAAAGTCTTTGCAACAAGCTTAGCAAAAAGCGCTTTATTTATTTTTAGATTGTCGATATCCTTTTACTCTATTACGATTATTTCTTTCTCTTTATTTTCTAAAAAATTTAGTTTTTTTTTTAAACGACTTAGCTTAACACGCGCTTTGCGCATTTTTTTCTTTAAACGTAATCTTTTTTTATAAATTTGTTTTATTGAAGTAAACGAAATTGTCAAATTATAATTACGACTTAATCGCAAACATTTTACACACTTTTTAAAATTATTGCTTACATAACAAGTTTTACTAGATATCGCACAATTGCGACAAGAACGCATTGCTAAACATAAAAATCTAAAACGTTAAAAAAATCTTTTTTACATAAAAAAGATTTTTAAATATTAACTTTTTTTGAAAACACAATAAAGAGATATTGAATTTCTAGAACAAAAACTTTAAAGAAAAGAAATAATATTATGAGCTTATTTAAGTTATACTAATGATTTAGATTTTATACGTTACGAACGAATCTATTATTATGTTCGACATACTTAAGAAACGAACATTTTGAACATAATGTTCGCAATGTTCGACAAACAAACATTGCGAACAATTATGTTTGTTATATTCGACAAACGAGCAAGACAAGCAATTTATATTTTCTTAGTATATAGAAATTAGAAATGCGACTTTTTTATAAATTGTATTTAATTTATCTTAAGTCTTTACTTATTATTACTTTGATTTATTGAATTATTTATAAAGATTTATTGAACATAAGATTGTTTATAATTATAACTCTTGTTATCAAGTAATTGCTTGCATTGCTTGAAGACGTCTACAAATCTCTTTAATAGCATAACTCTCTCTAATATTTCTTATAAAAGTACTAGCGTAATAGAATTTATTAAATGCGAATGTTAACATCTATAATCGATATAAACTAAAAAGAGAAAATTTCTCTTTAAGTTTCGAAAAGACTTGTTGCGCGAAAATTAAGTTATCTTCAATAAAATAAGAATTTGCGAATAAAGAATTGTTAATTAAGAGATTGAAGCACTATAATGCGAAAAATAAGTTGTAGAAAGCATGCATTTATGCTATAAAAGATGCTAGACTAAATATAGATATAATTGTCGTACGATTATAATTGTTATTGTCTTCTTTATTGTACTTGTTACTATCTTCTTTATTGCAATCTATCGCGATAGCAATGTTCTTAATAGCTATTATAATATTTTCTTGTCTTTAAAGTAAAATTGTTGTCGATTAATCAAAATAAGATAATAAGAGAAAAGAAATTGTAATATAAGAATTATTAGAAAAGTAAAATAATTATAAAGTAACATAAGAAAAGAAATTGTAATATAAGAATTATTAGAGTAAAGCAATTGTTTCTTGAAATTGTAATTGAGAGAATAATAAGAAAACGTATTGTGCAAAGAACTTCTTAGTAGTATAATTGTTAAATCGAATCGAACACTTTTTTCTTAACTCGATTTACTCTCTTGAGTCTCGTAGGATTGAGTCAAGATTAAGATGCGAACTCGACTCTAGAGTTGAATTTTGTCAAGTTAATGTCAAGAACTCAAGCTAACTTTGTCGCGTTAGCATTCACTTATTTTATCTTATTTTATCTATGCGCTAACTTAATTAAACTAGTGCAGAGTTTACGTTAATTGCATATGATTAACGCGTTACGTAACATTATATAATTGAATAGATCGAGTTAAATACTCGACGCGCATTCTTTGTTTGTTCCACTTGGTTAAACTAGAAAATTTGCTTAATTTTAAAGTTAGAATTGAGCAAATTAACTCGATCGAATTGAAATTCAATTTAACGATTACGCTACTTCTTAGATAAAAGAAAAAAAAAAGAATTGCAATATGTTAAGATAAAAATATTATAAAATCGCGAAACTATTGTTTGCTTTTAAGGTTGTTGTTATCAATTACTTGTTATAACTAAATTGCGTTGTCAAAGTTGTTAATATTAATATATGTATTATTAAAAAACGAGTTAATCTTCGTAGATTTATCTTATATTAGTAGCTTAACAAAAGAGTTTACAATTTTATCTTTAATTTTGATGTCAAATAAACGATTAGTCTTGTAAACGTCAATAATTTGTACAATTAACTTAAGAAGTTTCTTATATAAATTTTTACAATCATTTTAAATTATTGCGACAATATTTTTTAACAACAATTGTAGAATTGCGTTGTAAGTAAATCTAAAGTATCGAACAATATTTGCAACTTAATTAATTGATATGTTATTATATTTTATAAGCAATCTTTATATTTATAATCTAACTTAACAAAGAGATAACAATCGAAATTCTCTAATTCTTAATTTTAATTTGTAATATTCTTAATCCTTTTCTTTAATATTAGTTGATCGACAAACTTTAAATTCGCATTATTTTTTTCTCTATTTTTTTAAATAGACTTTTTGTTAATTACAATTAATATCTGTTTTTCTTTATTAAATACTTGCTTTTTCTTACGTATATTGCAATTAAAAACTAATATAAAATCTTTTAAAAATATTAATAAATTTATATTTGTTATTAACATTTGTAGTTAACAAGTTGTCGAATAAGAATAATATTTGTTAAAAGTATTAGTATTTGCAATAAAAAGTGTTTGTAAAATTGACAAATTTAATATTTATAATCGATGCAAATTAGAGAAAGAAATTTTTTCTTTAAGTTTTGAAAAGATTTGTTGCGCAAAAGTTAAGTTATTTTTAATAAAGTAAGGATTTGCGAATAAAGAATTGTTAATTAAGAGATCTTTATTAATATCTTAATTATTGTTCTTATTAACAATAAATATACAATTATTTGCTAAAAGATCTTAAATTGTCTCGCAATTACATATCTTTGTTTAAAATATAAAGAGATAGCTAGATTTCGACTTAGTATCGTCTCTATTAACAATAATTGTATTAATAATAAAGCGCTTATTGTTCTTATTAACAACAATAATGCGTTTGTTTTTATTCGTAATTGTAAAATGCTTAAACTTAACAATTATCTATTTTTTAAGATTTCTAGTTACGACGTCTTTCTTTAATTGCATTAAGATCTTTGTTTTTTTCTTTTACTTTTCGATTTTCTTGCTTATTATTGTTTTGTTTAATAGATTTATGTTGTCTTGTTGCATACACAAGAGATGCTTCTTATTAAAATTAGATTTCTTTATTATAATCGAAGAGCAATTCTTATTATTAAGAAATTAATAGTTAGCAATCTTGTGAATTAGGATCAAGACGCGTAGATTGATCGTCGATTCAATATTTGATCTCAACTTTGGAATTGAATCGAATCGATGATTCAACTTTAGGAATCGAATCGAAAATCGATTTAATTTCAATTATTTTGAAATCGACTCAAATTGAATCGAGTCGATTTTCGATTTCAAAAATTAAAATCGAATCAAATTGTCAAGAAATCAAAAATTATGTTATTATGTCAAGAATTATTATTTTTAGACTTATGTCATTATAACTATGAAATTTTGACTAAAGTATAGTTTAATATACCTCGAAATTACAATCAAACTTGTTTATATTGTTACACAATAATCTACTCGAACTAATTGTTGCTTGCATTATCATTTTGCATTACTCTTCTATTTTTGGGAGATTCTCTTAACATTTTTAAGTTTACAATTACATTTTATTCTATAATAATTTGTCTAACTTAACTGTTACTTGCATTATCATTTTGCATTACTTTTTTATTTCGAAGAGATTCTCTATACATTATTTAAAAACATTGTTTTTATTATTTTTGTTTGCAACATATTTGATTCTTTAAGAGCTTTAAATTAATTATTATCTTTAATTGAAAATAATTTTCGCGAATCTATTTTGCGCAATTCGTTATTTAGTAGTTTACGTTCTAATCAATTCGCGAATCAATTTGATTAAAATTTTCTCAATTTCATTTTCGACAATAGAAAAAGAATTCTTTACGAAGCATTAAACAAAATTAGAAACAATTTTTCGTTGCTTATATTAAAAGAGAAAAAAAATATATCGAGTGAAATTTAAATACTAACATTTAATTTCAAGAATAATGATTACAAATTACGATTAACGAGAGTATTTTAAACAAGACTTAATTAAGACTTGTTAATTCACATTGAGCAAAACAAATTAATACAAAAGCATAATCTAAACTTTAAAACAAATTTGTTCAAGTAACTTCAATTGTAAAAAAAATTTCTAAAATTATTTGCAAAAGTTGTCACAAACTTTTGAATTATTTTATTGCTTACAATCGTTCAAGCACAAAAAATATGAAAAAACATTTTTAATTTATTTTTTACTTAAAACGAAAAAGATCTAAATCGCAAATCGCGATTAATCTAATCTTTAATCGCGTAAATTACAATTAATAATGCAAATAAATAATGCAAAACTAACATATTATTAGAAGAAAAATTATATTAATTTGTCGTTCTTCTTTGTTTAAGATAATTGAGAAAATTAATTATGCAAAACTTTCATTAATTTAAATTTACTCTTTCGAATTATTAATAATTTTTATTTTCGAAAATTATTAAAAATGCTTCGATCAAAGCTAATGCTTCTAGATTGTACGAAATTATCAAAAATAATTTATAAACTTCGATTAAATTCGTAAGAAAATCAAGATAAATTTTAAAAATGTTTAGCGTATCTTTATTGCTTTAAATGCATAATCTAGTTCTCAAAAAATTGTCTACTTAGAAGTGTTAATATATTGAGTTAATATCGCATTTTAATTTTGCGAACATTTTAGCAAATTTATTTTTGTTAATATCGAACATATAAATCGTTAATTAATGTTAAAGCTTATAAAGGTCTTAAAGTTTTTTAAGATTAAAAACAAATTTCTTGATATCGTTATTAATAACGCGAGCAATAATGACACTTTAAAAGACAAACTCGAAAGAGCTTTAAATCGACGAGAATTTTAATAAAACAAATAGTAGAACTTTATTTCTTGTTTAATTTATATTATTAATTTAGAAACTTAAGATTTTATTGCGACTTTAAAATTAAAAGCAATAATTAACAATGTTGTTATGCAATTGAAAAATGCAAAAATTTAAAATATTGCAAGAAATATAAACTTGTGTGTTGTAATTAAAAAGATATTTCTTTTTGTAATAATGCAAAAAAATAATGCATTTGCTAAATTTTATTTAGATTCGCATTTTTATAGTTGCTATCAATGACTTAACTTAACGTTTGCTTCGCTTTAAAGTTTTTCAAAAGCAAATCGAAAAATAATTACGAAAACTAGTACAAAACATTTGTATTTGTTAAAACTTTATCTATTTAATGCTTCGTCGTACGTATTAATTATGCGATTTTATTAATCTTTAAATAAAGAAATACTCTTAAAATCAAAAAAATACAACAAATTAAACTAGACAAAAGCGAATAACAATTAATTTTATTTATTAATAATATGTTAAATTCTTTTTACGAATGCATTCTTATAATTTCACGAACAATTAATATAGATATTCATTTAAGATTTCGAATATTTGATGCGATGTTTAATTATTTTAAACATCTAAAGAAAACAATTAAAATTAATGTTTGTTCTTTGACAAAGATCGTAACAAGAGTTTGCAATAAAGCTTCAACAAAGTTTGCAAAATATTATTCGAAAACAAAAAAATTTAATAACACATTATATAATTTTGTTAACATTTTAAATTCTACGTAGAAATTAAGTCTTTACAAGATGTAAAATAAGAAAAATAATAATAATGCTATCAACTACAAGACAAAATATAAAATCGAATTCAAAATTTATTTTCGATATTATTACAATTTAATTGTTAGTTTAAGAGCAAAAACATAAAGAGCAAATATTGTTAAAAAGACAATGCAATATAATAATGCATGTGATTTTTTGTTAATACTTTTGTAGCTTATTGCGATTGTTGCGAAATTCTTATTTCGATAGTTTTAACGCTTTTGTTCAATTTAAGATAAAGATAATCGATATCTTCGAACTAATATTATAGAGAATAAATATTTAATTTAAGAATATTAAAGAGACAACGTTTCGAATTTTTTTAAGCTAACGCAAATGACTTAAGATGTGCTTTTATACTTAATGTTATTAATAAATATTAAACGAACTTTTAATTTTGTTCGAAAAGTATATTAATAAAATCGATTTTAAATGAGTTCGTAAACAATTGAGCAAATTATAATAATTAAGTATTATAATCGTATTATAAATTTAAATTTAAAGAAGATTGTTGTCAAATTATAAAACATATATCGCAAAAAAAAAATTAAGCGATAAACAAAGAAAAGAATTTTTTTCGAATAAAATTTAAAATCGTTCTAAATTAGATTTATTAATAGACGTATTGTACTATTAAAGACATCGCATCTACAATTATAGCATAAATAAATAAATTTTATTCGTAATAATGTAAAAAAATAATGCATTTAATAACTTCGATTACTAAAAGAAAATTATTAATAATTAAATTTCGAAGATTCGACTCACAACTAATAACACATTATGATTGTTTAAAAAAAACATAGAATCGTTTTCGAATTTTTATTATTAAAAAAGATCGAATTGCTTCATTAAACGCTTAATGAACTAACAATTTTTAAGCTAAATCGTTACGCGTTTGACGTAAATTGTAGCAAGATTTAAGTCTATATAAAGTAAAATGTTAATTAAATTTTGTAATTACAATAATAATGCAACAAGATAATGCACTCACTAAAGAAAAAAGTACACATAAACGCTTTTGCGACTTCTTAAAGTGCTTTTAAAGTTAAATCTTAAATTTGATATTCGTTCTCTTTACGATCGTAATTTTGAATCTTGTCGTATAGTATCTTGCGAATTAAGCGTTAAAATGAGCGTTTAAAAATAAGAAAAATAATAAATTTTTAATATTTTTTGATTTTTCGAAGTGCGACAATTTTAAACTTTTATTTTCGCTCTCTTTATCGCAAAACACTAGTATATTAGTTAAAAATGCATTATTTGTTCGCATTATCTTGTTTATGTTAACACTATAAATATTCTTTTCTTTAACACTTTTGTCTTCGACATTCTTGTCTTCATCACTATTTATTTCGTTTTGTTTAAATTGATTACGAGAAATTATTTCATTACGAAAGAACTTCGAAGCGAACTTTCGAATTAACAAATTAAATTTATCAATTATAAACAAGACTTATTGCATTATTCGCATGCATTACTTGTTTACTTTGTGCAAGTTATCGAAGATAATAATGTTAATTAAAATAAATTAATGTGTACGCGAGAAGTTATAAAGAAAAGTGCAATAATTTTTAGAACTTTTATCAATAGAAACGCGTCAAAAATCGCAATAAAAATTGCGTAAAAACAAAAGTTTAAATTAACGATTAACGACAAAATTACATGAAATAAACGATAAAGAAGTTAACGTAAATAGACTTGGATTATTTATCGATAAAATTAAATAAATGTTAATGTAAAGAAATGATAATCGTATTAAGTAAAAAGTTCAAAGTAAATAAAAGTAAAAATGAGAGATAACTTTAAATCTAACGCATATAATTTTTACTTTAATTTGTAAAATTATCTCTTAATATTTTATTCATAATCTTATCGATTTTTGAAACTTTTCTACATTTTGAATCTTATAATACTTTATTAAATATCAAGATATATTTATGATCTAATGTACAGTTACATTATCTATATGCATTACTAGTGAATTAAGCTAAGAAATCGCATAGACAATGAAATTATTATTAATCAATTTAAAAAGCATCGCAAGTCGCAATCGCACGCAAGAATAAAATAAGAATAAAAAGAAATTATATCAAAAACAAAGCAACGATCGCAAGATTATTTCGATTCGCGTTAAAAAATTGCGTGAAACGTTTATTTAAATAAAAGTCTCTTAGTAGTATTGTAAAGTCATGAAGAACAATATTAAAAGTAAAATTAATAAGCATCGAATTAATTAAGACATTCATAATAATGTATTTAAGTAATGCAATAAAATACACAATGTTAACAACTTAACAACACAATGCTTTAAAAACTAATTTAGACAAAAAACAAAAAAGAAGTTTGCGATCGAAAAGACAAAGCGATTTAGAATCACTTAAAAAGCGCAAACAATGCGTAAGAATACAAATATAATAATAACGTAATAGTGACACAACATTTATAATAACGTCATGAAGAGTATTATTGTGCTTTTATTGATTTTATCGTAAATATTGTGTTATTATTATCGCGAATTAAAAGATCGAAAATTCAAATTTTTCTTAAGATACATTTTTTTTTTTAAAAATCTTTGACAAAATTATGCAAAACGAAATTGTTAAACTCTTTAACTAAAAAGTTAAGTCAATAATTTGACTCTAACTATTTAGATAGCTTGAATGCATTATTATAATGCATTACTAGATAATTTTATATCGAAAAATTATAAAATAGAACATGATTTTCTATTATTTATTTTAGAATTTCTTTATATTAATACTAAGTCTTGGCAATTCGATTTGATTTTTTGATTTAATTTTCGATTTCAAGTTTGAAATCGAATCGAATTGTCGAATTCAACTTTAAAAATCAAATCGTCAAGACTTTCGATTCGATTCGAATTAAATCGTCAAAATTTGATTTGATTTTTCGAATCGAAGTCGATTTCTTGAATCGACGCAATCAATCTAAAGACGCGAACTCGATCTTAAAATCGAATTTCGTCAAGTTAATGTCAAAAACTCAAACTAACTTTGTCGCATTAGCATTCGCTTATCTTATATTATCTTATCTATGCGCTAACTCGATTAAGCTAGAGTAGAGTTTACGCTAACTTAATTGAACTAGCGCAGAACTTACGTTAATCGCATATAATTAGCGTGTTACATAACGTTACGTAATCGAACGAGCTAAATTAAGCGTTCGACTAGTGTGATCGACGAATTAAGTTTCAATTCGAACGAGTTAACTCGCTCAATTCTAATTCTAGGATCGGGCAAAAGTTCTAGTTTAACAAGATAAGGCGAGCGAAGAATGCACGTCGAGTGTTTAACTCGACTTACTCGATCACGTGACGTCACGTAACGCGCTAATTATATGCGATTAGCGTGAATCTTGCGTTAATTATATGTAATTAGCGTGAATTCTGCGCTAGCTTAATCGAGCTAACGTATAGATAAAATAAAATAAGATAAACGAATGCTAACACGACGAAGTTAGCTTGAATTCTTGACATTCACTTGACAAAACTCGATCTTGAAGTTAAGTTCGCGTCTTAACTAGACTAATCGCGCTAACCCGGAAATGTCACGTGCAAATGCCAAGACCCGAGTCAAAAAAAATCGAAGAATCGAATCGCTCAAAGTAGTCTAGTCGATTACTATAAGTAGTTTAGCGCGCTTCGCGCTAAACTACTTTGAGCGATTCGATTCCAAAAAATCGTCACGACCCAATCTTGGCGTCGGGTCGGGCTAGAGGGGTGGTATCATAACCCGACTTGACGATCAATCTACTTCTATTTATAGTTAAGTTCTAATGCTAATTGAACTTGTAACAATAACGCTTAAAAAAATTTGTTAATATTAGAAATTTATAAATCTTCTAATTAGAAAGCTATTGTTCGCAAGACTTTGCAAAGAAATCGTTAACAACTTTGCAAAAAAAAAATTTATTAAAAAAAAAGCGACAATCAAGACGTTACAAGAAACAATTGAAGCATAAATTGTCTTTATCTTTAAATATAAAATTAATTAATTACGTTTCTAGTGCGATCTTATTTAACTAATATTGTTTAGCGTTTGTTCGAATTATTATTTACGACAAACAATAAATATTACAATTTAAAGACTTAACTCTAGTTCAATATTATCTTAGGATTATAATAGACAAGAAATTAAAAATGTAACTTGATTGTTTTCGAGAATTATTATAATTATTTTTGTTATTGCTTTCTATTACAAACAAGAGTTTAAGACGCAAACAAACATTATAGAATTAATAAATTATATTGACAATCAACAAATACAATTCAATATTAATAGATTATTCGCAAATAGCGTAATCGTCGAGTTGAGTTTCAACTCGATCGAATTAACTCGCTCAATTCTAATTCTAAGATTAAACAAATTTCCTAGCTCAATAGAGTAAGACGAGCGAAAAATGCGCGTCGAATGTTTAATTTAATCTATTCGATTATATATCGTTACGTAACGCGCTAATTATATGCGATTAGCGTAAATTCTGCGCTAGCTTAATTAAATTAGCGTAAATTCTACGCTAGCTCAATCAAGTTAGCGCATAGATAAAATAAGATAAAATAAACAAATACTAATGCGACGAAGTTAGCTTAAATTCTTGATATTAGTTTAACAAAACTCAATTCTAAGATCGAGTTCGCGTCTTAATCTTGATTTAATTCTACGAGACTTAAGAGAGTAAATTAAGTTAAGAAAAAAGTGTTCGACTCAATTCAACGATTACACTATTCGCGAATTGAAGAATATTTCAAAATAATTGCAATGCACTTTAGAGATTGTCAACATATATTTAGAACAAAGTAGTTATTACTAGAGTATAATTGTTTATTTAATTAAGATATTGATATAAAGATTATTACTAAAGATATAACGTAAAAAAGAAAATTAAGATCTCGCTAAACAAGCGACGAAACTCTAGACAATCTTCTTTTTTTTAAAAATTTTGTTGCTTTTGTTTCAAATGCTTTATAATTAAACTTAGACAATAGATTGAATAAATTGCTTCAAATTAAGCTTAAATTTTTTATCGATTTTGTCGATTTTGTTAGTAGATAATATTATTATAACTTTATTGTCTTTGTAAATATTTAACACAAAAGCAATTATTAAGTTCGAATATCTAGAGATATTCAAATTAATCAATAAAAGTTATAGCAATTTTTTTAAAATTAAAGTATATCAATAAGCATTGTCTATCGCGTTATTAGAATTCGAACACTAATTTAAAAATCGACATTTTTTTTTAAATCTTTATCTTTTGTTGTACGCAACTTTACTTTTTTTGCGAAAATATATTAATTGCTTATATCTAGCTATTATATCTATAATTTTGCGAATTATTAAATAAAGTCTAATTAATTGTCGATTCGATTTTCGGTTCCAACTTCTAGAATTGAATCGAATCGAATCGAGTTAATTTTCGATTCAAAGATTAAAATCGAATCGAATTGCCAAGAACGTCAAAAATACTAGAAATAGTATAAATTTAGTTTAAATTTAGATTTTTTTAATTGTTTTCTAGGTAATGCACAATAGTAATGCATAATATAAAAACAATCTAATATATTTATTGATTAATTTAAATAAATTAACTATTTCTATTAAATTATTAATTAATTGTTACTAAAAATAATTAAATTATTACTAAAAATAATAAAATTTACTAAAAATAATAGTCTTGGCGATTCGATTCGATTTTTCGATTCGATTTTCGATTCAAATATTGAAATCGAATCGAATTGTCGATTTAAACTTTAGAAATCGAATCACCAAGACTTTCGATTCGATTCGATTTCTTGAATCGAACTCGATTTCTCGAACCGACGCGATCAGTCTAAATAAAGAAAATTTCGCAAATTAAAATTCTAGAATTATTATTCGTATTATTAGCAACAAAAAGTAACAATAAAAATAAATAAAATACGTCTTGCTTATAACAAATAATTCGCTTATTAATTTGCGATTTTTTGTTCTATTGCTTTTAATTCTGGTTTAACTCTTTGACTTTATAATAGTTGTAAATTTCTTCTTAACAATAATAATCTTTTTTGTTAATTTGCTCTCAACTTTAATTATAAATAATAATATTATAAACTTCTTTATTATAGTTGTTAATTTTTTAAAACTTAAAGTATTGCGCTTTGCAATTAATATTAAGATATTTATTTTTCTTATATTAGTTGCTTGTTTTTTGAAGTCTTTAAAACTACTTTAGACAATTAATATTAAAATAACTATTTGCTTTGTAACAAGCATTTTTTTCTTACTAAATTTTTCTTCGCGTTTAATTATCGAATTTGAAGCATTATTGTATTTTGTTTAGTATTGAAGTTAAAATTCTTTTTTCGAATTAAATTTGTTTATTACGTTTAACTTAATGTCTCGATTCAATATAATTTTTGCTCTTTTTATTAAACGTTAAGTAAGAAATTTAATCGAAGTTCGACTTAAGAATTATTAAGAACTCGACGCTAATATTATAATTTAGTATATTATTGTACAAAAAGAATATGCGTTGTAATAGACTTTAAGCGACTTTACAATTAGCAAATCGCATTTGTTATAATAAAGTATAATAGTTTTTTGTTAACAATTCTTGCTCAATAATATTTAATCTTAGTTCGCGTTCTTTTAAATTCTTAGTTACTAGCTTTTTGTGCTTTAATTTCGACTTAAATAGGAATTTCAATTGTAGCAAAATATTCTTTATCAATATATAAACAATAAAAAATAGCAATAAATTTGAGAGAGCGTCTATTTTGTTCGATCGAATTAAATTTGTCTTGAAAGTTTTTAGATTCTTGCAACATTATTGTAGATATTCTCAATATAAAAAGAAGTATAAAGACAAAATAAACAAATACAATAAGCGCAATTATATAATAAATAATTTAATAATAAAGATTAACAATGTTTTTAGAATACAACTTAAAATTACAATAAATATTGTAATTACAATTTGTTAATTCGTTATATTATATATTGCATTACAATAACAAATAGCATAGTTATCTTGCAAATACAATATAAGTCTTTTGTATAATATTTGTATTTAAGTAGTAAGTTTAACAAGTATAAAAGTGCAATTTGCGACATTAATTATATGCAATAAACTTACTCGCAATATTTTGTTTTCTCAAATTTGATTTTTGTTAATTTAACTCTAGTTTATTAAGTATTTTAAGATTTAACAAGTTGATTAATACGTAATATCTTACTATAGAAATTCTAAAATTACTTAATCGATAACTCAATTAAGTTCGAAGTTTATTGATAGAAAGAAAAGTAAGTACAAGAAATTTAATAACTTTTAGCTTGATTCAAAAACTAATACTTTATAAAACGCAATTACTTGACATTACTTGCATTTAGCTAGAATATTTAGTCTCTCACAGTAACTAATAATTTAATATTCGAATACTTAAACAAGTTTAAATTTAAGTTATATATTAATAATACAAAAAGCGCAAGCATTGTTAAAGACTGCACAAATTCAATATTAGACAAAAAATCTTAAATTTCAAATATTACACAAATTTATTATAACTTTATTATAAATTTTGCGATAACAAACGAACAAAGAAGTGCGATATTTTGTATTTACTATTATATTATATTGTTAATACTTAAATTCAAAGAATAGTCTTGTCGCAATTTATAACTTCTAGAGCTTTTAAAATTATATAATATTTAAACAAGCTTTTTAAAAGCTTTGTCGAATTATTATAATAAAAGTATGCGACAACAATTAGATGCAAATTATTATAATACAAAATATAACAATACAAGTTCTTTAAGAAATTACAAAAACGTGTATTATTAAAATATTCAAAGATAAGAGTTCTTGTGCAAATCAATATATAATATTGAGAGAATATAATGCTTATAAATCTTACAAAACATAATAAAAAAGTTAATTATATAAAGATTAATTTAAGTTATATTCGAACATATCTTAAGTAAGTCGAAAAACTTAACTTAATAACAAAAACAAAAACGTCAACAACAATTAACTTAATAACAAAAATAAAAACGTCGACAACAATTAACTTAATAATAAAAACAAAAATGTTAATAATATTTAACTTAATAACAAAAACAAAGACGTCGACAACAATTAACTTAACGTCAACAACAATCAAAATATTGACAAAGACAAAGATAACGACAAACTTGTTAACAATTGCAAATAAGTATTAATGCTAAATTTCTTAAAAAAGCTCTAAAAGACAACTCTACTATTGCTTATCTTAAGATTATAATAGTTTTATTATCTCTTTTTATTGCTAAAAATAAATAGAAGTTACGACAAAATTTTAAGTAATACGTTGGGCATATTAAGATTTTGAAACTTATATATATAATTGCGACACTCTTAGAAGTCTTATAGTATAAAATTAAGTATATAGTAAAGCTCAAATCTAGTCAATCTAAATAGCAATTAAACAATAGAGATTATCTATAAGACTATGTACGAACGTGTGACAAGACGTTGCTACATCGACGCACACAAGACGAGACTACATAACATGTAAAACTATAATTTAAAAAGACATTAATTCGTAAGAATTCTAGAAGAATATTCTTAGAAAAAAAACTTTGCACGACGTTAAGTTGTTACTACAAGAACTTAATACTAACGTATTTATTAAATTATTAATCACTAATATTACAATTGTTCTTCTCTTTAAAATTTTGATTCTTAAAATATGTATTCGACGTCGCGATTGCGTTGCGACTTCGCTTTCTCTACAATATTAATAGCTTTTCAAACGTCATAATAACAATGCTTTGTTTTTCTACTTCTTGTAAACGTATATTTTCGCGAAATGTGTAACAATAATTTGTTTCGATTCATTGTTGTAGAAAAGAAGAAGAAAATTTGAATTGTCGAAAAAATCTTTTTATAATCTTTTTTTATTCTTTTGATAAATGTCGCTTGTCGCGTCGAGTTTGCGCATTTATCTTAATTATCTAGTTGTATCTATAAAAAGACTTCTTGCACTTCTCTTTTTTATCTTTGTTTAACATTTTATGCGAGAGAAATTAAGTAACAATCTTGACTTTTCTCGTGTACTATCGTGAAGCGTCTTGTTTTCTTTGATAAAGTCTTATCGTAATTAATTATATATTAACAAGCGAAAAGACATTTAAGTTCTTAGCAAAAGTATTCAATCTTATTTTTGTCGCTATATTGCTATTTTAATATTACGATAACGCGACGACATTCGACGCTATTAATCTTGAAATTTCTTTTTTAGTGTTATTTACTATTTTGATAAATCGATCGAAATTTCTTTGTTTTACTCAATTCGATAAACGTCGTTAACGCGCTAATAATATTTACTTATAATCTTCAACTTTTTCTTTTTTTCGCATATTAATTTCTATAACGAAGCGATAAATAATTGCAAACGTCTCTTTTATTGCTCGTATTACTAACAACAATAATGCGCGCAATAAAACAAATTCAAGTAAGTATTCTTAGACTTTTCTTTGCATTCTTTGATAACTTGAAGTAATATTATTATATTTGATGCTTTGTAGATCGCGACTCAATTAATGTAAGCATTGCTATATGCGAATGCTTCGACTTCGCTATGTATTAAACTAACAATATAGCATTTATTACAAATATGTCTTTGTCAAGTCTTTTTGTTTGCGTCTTTGTTACTCTTTATAAGTTTTTTCGTTCTTTTTGTCTTTGTTGTCTCTTTTATTTTAAGAAGAAGCTCGATTATATTGTAAGCATTTGTTCTTAATTTTTTATAATTGCTTACGCTCTTAATGTTGCAAGACGAAGAATTGTTGTTGCAATTGTTGCGCTAAAAAGCGCAAAATTATACGTTTTATTTCTTGATTGCATATTTGATTTACAATTTTAGTGCATTGCAATTTCTTAACAATTTGTCAAATAAATTAATACTTTGTTAATTTTTTGCGCGCGTGTTCTTAATAACAAGAATATCGAAGTTAATTAATTCGAGTTTGCTTTGCGAGTTCGACGTTATCTATAATTTATGTACGCATAAATTAGACAAAACAAGTTGACTTCGTGTTCAAGTTAAAAGAATTTGTTAATTTGTATCGATGCAAATTTGCAACGTCTTTACAAAGTTCAACCAAAAATGCTAGACGTAATGCGTTATTGCGTCAATTTTAATGCTCTTTCTTTGAAAGAATTAGATAAGAACAAAGAGTTTAAGTCTAACTCGATTGTTGCGAAAGACAACGTTACTTTTAACGAAAAAACGTCGTAAATTCTACGTAATTCGAAGAACTTGTTAAGAACAACATTATTTGTCTCGTTTTTAATCTTTAAGTTAAGTTTCTATAAAGAAGAGCGACGTAAATGTCTAGACAAGACTCTTCTTATATACTATAAGTTGTTTTTATAATTTATATAACTTGAACTTCTTTGCAATACGAATTGCATATTTGTAAGAATTATAAATATATGGAAAGCTAAATTGCATTAGAGCTATATTACAATAATTATATAAGTACTAGCGCAATAACGTGTTAGAAAGTGACGTTTGCGAAAGACTTCCGCAGGCAAAAATCGCAAAAATATTATAATATCCTATCTTAAACGAAAGAAAAAGACGTTGCTTCTAGTGTTTATATTCTTCTAATGAAGCAACGTCGATAGCGAGTTGTTAGAACGTCGCTAATAGTAAGCGCGATGCTAAAACAACAACAAAAGATAAGATAACGAGACGTAAGAAACGACGAGAACGCGAAGAATTGACAGCTCGTTCGAATAAGAATTCTCGTGCTAAGATAGAAATGACAAAGAAAGTCTTCGACGACGCTAATATAACAACGACATATTTCTAGCGACAACGCGAATTTTCTTTGATAGCGAGAAAGAATGCTTTTATAGATTTCTTCTTCGATAACAAATGTCTTGATAACAAATGCCTTTCTAACACAATCTTGCTTATAATATCTTCGTAGTTCTTTACTAGATTTATAACGTTACTTATTTTCGAAAGATTTCTTTACATGTCGTATTTAGCGTCGTATTCTTTTTATCGAACTAGATATTTCGTATCTCGATTAACAATTTTGCGACAATTGATTATCTTTTTCAATTCGTAACTCTTTATCGTTGAAATATCGTCTTCGACGTAGACGAAGTTCGAATATAAGAATCGCAAACATTTGTATAAGTCGTTAGAAAATAACGACGATAATTCTAGTTAAGCTATAATAAAGACGAAGTAAATATTTTAGTAAGAAGAAAATTTTAGACGATATACGAGACATTTAATTTTCTCGATAATTTGAAAAGATTTAATATATTGTTAATTTAATTTTTTGTTTGTCGCAAAAGAAATCTTGTATTCGCGATGCAAACGCAACAATGTTTAATCGTCGACGTTAAGAACTATTAAGTAATGTTTTTGTTGTAATAAAACTTGCTTTGCATCTGTGCGAAGACAATAGAATTTACTACGTCTTTTCGTACATATTGCTTAAGAATAACTTTTGTAATCGAAATAAAAGACACGACAATGTCGACGTAAGAAGCATAATTCGCGAAAAACTTTAGCAAATTAATAACTTATAACAAAATAAATTTGTAGACAATCTTGTTAAAGTATTTTTCTATAATCGCAAAGATAACGTTATTGAAACATTATTGCAATTAATCGAGCACGTTTAATTAATCAATAAACTTTTTCAAAACGCTTATATAGTATCACAGAACTATTTTAACGAATTAATTTGTTCTCTTCAATTGTTTGTTAATTTGCGAATAACAGATAATAAAATACAATAGTTTTACGTTTAAACGTTCAAATAAAGTAAATTACAACTTAAAGAGAAATTTTCTATTACGATCGAATATAATAATTTTTGACAAATCTTAATCGACAATGTCAAGACGAAAAAGTAGTGCTTTGATTTAATCTTCGACAAATTGTTTAACGTTTTCAAAAATTAGAGTAATGCGCTTGAAAAACTTACAAATTACTAACATAAAACAATCGAAATTTGCGAACAAAAGAAACAAGATCAATACGAAATTTATCGTAATTGTCTGAAAAGATATTGTCGAAATTAAAATAAATTGCATGCTATTATAGAATAGATATCGACGCATTTAAAATATTAGACATTCTAAACAATGTTTTAGATAATTATGCAAATATCTTGTTAATTCTTTAATGTAATATAAGACGAAAATCTTCTTATAGCAACGTGCAAATTCGTCGTAATCTTCGTCGTATATTATCTTTAAAATATTAGTAATTATCGAATAAGAAATACACAATTGTCGAGTCTCGTAAACGTGAGAATTGACAATAAATTTTGTGCGAAAAATTAAATCGTTGTCTCAAGAAAAGAAAAGAGTAATATTGTTTTTGATGTTTAGCACAAAACTAATCTTTTGTCAATTCAAATTCGTTCTATAGTCGTCGAGAATTCTTGTGCGAAAATTCCCCTTTATTTTTACTAAGATTACGATAAAAAGAACATTTAATTCTTTGTTTAATGTAATATCTTCGAAGCTATTTGACGAAGTCAAATGCGACAAAGCGTCAAAAACAATATGTTACGCATTGGATTTATAACAAATATCGAAATTAAATTACTAAAAATAGTCGAATGTTCTTATAAGACGCAAGTTCAACTTATTTATAAACGTAATATTGATTAAAATTTGTTTGACAATTTCGAGCGTAACATTATAATCGATGTAAATTATTGTTAACAATGCGAAAGTCTTTATTATGTAACAAATTTTTCGCAATATTTATACTATTTTAGCGAGTTCTAGTTCTATAAATTAATAGCGAATTTTCGCATTCTTTAGAAGTCGACTAAGAAAAAAAATAAACTCTATAATTGTTCGAAAAGAATAGTTTCGTTTTGCAAAAGATTTTTGCAATTATAACTTCTTAACGTAATAAATTATATTGTCGAAGTTAAATTTCTTGCTAATATCGAGATTTACATAAAGAGAACGTTTCGAATCTACATAAATAAGATAGAAAGACTTTGATAACACGTCTTGTAACGTGCGAAAAGCAATTATTTTGTCTTTTGTAACATTTCGCAATTTAGTCTTACTCGAGTAAGCTTTTTTGACACTATCTATTGTCAAATTATCGCGAAGAAGCTTCGACTTACGCAATTGTAATAACTTAGCTATAACAACATAATAAGCAACGTAATTACGCAATTAATTGATAAAATCTAAATATAACTTCAATTGTTATAAGCTTGTCGAAAACTTAAGAAAAGCTATAATTTTCAACTTATTCTTTGCAATAACAAGATCGAGTAAGTTCACTTTTTGTCTTAATAATTGAACAATAAAATAGTCTACAAAGATCTTTTTCAACTTGATAAAAATATTGTTGTCGAAAAGAGTCTCGAAGATCTATTGTAAATGCTCGATGTACTAATAAAGTAACTAAGAAAAAATAACGATGTTATTTACATAAATGCGAGCATATTCTTTATAAGAACGCAATATTCGATCAATTTGTCATTGAACATAAGTTAAGAAATTCTTATATCTTATTACAATTACATTGAAGAATTTCTAATTATAATAACTTATTATTGTTAACTTATGTCGATCAAAAGAATGCACTCGTCATTAATAGAAGAACGAGACAACGTCAATAATCGTTATGTAATCGCAATTTCTTAATAGTTAAATAATGTCGATCTATAATAATAGTAAATACATATTAAATTAAATAATTGCGTTTAGTTCGCGAACGTCAATTACTACGCGATCTTTTCTCTTCTTATTTGAGTTTGTCTTTCATACACAAAAAAGAGAATAACTAAAGAAGATAAACTCAATAATTTACAAGAGCTTTTTAGCATTATGTAGATTATCGAAAGTTTTATTTACTAGCTAACAATCTTTTTGATCGAGAGAATACACTTTAATCTTTTTCGAAACTCGAGTTTCTTAATCGAACTTAAAAGAGATTCTTATTCAATTTTCCTCTTTTATGCTAACGAAATCGAAGTCTTTTTATAGGATTGAAAATAATTCTATTACTTGTCGAAGACTTCGCAATATCTCGTCGTTATCGTTATCTAAATTATAAATAATTACTTTATTGAACAAAGACAATTTCGAGACTATGCGAGTATTATTCAAGATTATAAGAACACTATTCGACGTAAACATTGTCGCGAGAGCATCGTCTAAGAGAGTCGACATGCTATCTACGAAAGACTTTCGCAATATAAATGTAAAAACACTCTTTAACGCTATAACAACAAGCATTGATATCGCGACAACATTCTCGAGAAAAGTCCTACATATTAAAAGACTTTCGCAAAATAAATTTGTTAATCGCGATCATAATAACGAAAGTTGTCGCTACTTCGATTATAACTTTTCAAAATTATTTTTGTTAATAATGTAATTTAAACTATCGAGAAGCGAGTTCTTTTATTTCGTCGACAATGTTAACATCAATATAAAAAGCATTAAGATATTTTATTTCGAAAAGTTTTTCTAGACGATAATTGCGAGAAATATAAACTAATCTATCTATATTATTTCTTAGTATAATTGTCTTAGTAATAACGTTGATCAAATAAACATAGCTAGTGAGATGTGAAATTTCATTCGATTCGAATAGAAAGTCGCGATCTTCTAATATCGCGAAGTAATATATCTCTATCGAAATTTTTGATCGCGAAGAAATAGTAATAAATTTTCTAAAATATATCGGCTTGAAAATAACATTGTTAGAAATGCGAATTTTTATCGAAACAATAATATTGCAACTTTCTATTCTTGTCGTACAAGTAATAAGATTGACGACGATATCTTTAAAACTTATAATGTTTATTTCAATAAAAATATTTGTCTTTAAATCGTTTATCAAGTGAATTTCGCGACAAAACATCGTACGAATCTTATTTTTTTAATTGTTCTTGTCAATTATATATAAGAGAATTATAACGTACTCGTCGATCTTGTGTTTGCTAACACTTAAATCGCGAATCGTAATAAGTGTTGTTATAGTTCAAATCTCTACATTAGAAATTTAAACTTTGAAGAAAAGTTAATCGCTTATAATAAGCCTTACTTCGATGTTTAAGCATTTATTTTCGAGATTTGTTGTCTTGAACAAGAATATCATAATTTTGACATTACATCAATCGCGAAATTCATATTCGATATTGATTTTCATGTAAGAATTAACTAATAATTGAATAACAAATAAGAAACTCGTAACGCGAATAAACAATGCTTCGACAACACTTTTGAATGCTTCAATAGAGATAGAAAGTGATTCGATAGAGATCGAAAGTAATTTGATAATCGAGAAGAATATTTCGATAATGTTTTTGATAACGTCGATACTAAATATTCTAATTTCGATGCTAAACATGTCGATAATCTTGTTAACGATAAAAGACTTTCTAGAATTTACTAATAGTATCTCGTCGACTACGAAAGACTTTAATATTGAAAGACTTTAAAAAGACTTTTTCAAATCTTTCTTTCCAATTCGTGTAACGATAAAAGCATCGACGTCTATTTGTAGATCTCGCTTCTTTCGTATAATTTCGTGCGTAGTTTCGAGATAATCGTGTAGAAGATTGCTCGATTCGAAACTATTCTTACAAATACGACAACGTATTTTGTCTTCAAAAGTAATTACGAAATCAAAAGATTTCTTCTCGATCTCGTTATAATCGAAATTTCAATATTGATCGATCTTGTTCGCGTAATAGTCGTCTTGCTCTTGATCTTAAGAGTTTTTTACAAAAAAACTATAATTCTAATTAAAAGCGTTTTTCTTATTCTCTTCGATTACATAGATGCGTTCTTTGCTCTTAGTAAATCTTTCGACGTTTTAATTGTGCTAATTTAAATTGTACTAAATCTTTCGCAAATCAAATACGTTTTCAAACGTAAAACAAAGCAATTCTTTTTCTAATAGCAAGACAAGTAAAATAGGATTTTTCTATCGTTGTAATTGTTGCTAATTCTGTTCGAAATTAAAAGATTAAGACTGCTAAAAATTCTAATAAGTAGAATTTCTAAATTGATAAAACGTATAATCTTATGATTACGAAACAAAGAACAAGAAATTATTGACAACAAATTACTAAGAAAAGCGATTTTGTCGCTCTCGATTCTGCTTACTAGATAGATAATCACGATTAAGCGCGAAATTAAGTATATCAAAATTGCATCTAACAATTATTTTCTGCCAAATAATAATCTTGAAATCTAGAGCGTCAAAAAAAGAATTTATAATTGTTGTAATTGTCGATTTCGATATCTACATTTTAAAGTTTAGATTAAGATTATTTTACATTATTAACAATTAATTGTATGTAAAGATAAATTTTATTACTTTAAACTTTCTCATAATATTTTAAACGTATGTTCGCAATGTTTTGTCAAAGCGTGCGTTCGTTATAATGTAACGCTTCAATTGCAAAGGCTACAAGACAACGACGTCGTATTTCTTGAAACGTTTGATAAGCATTAAAAATTATTGCTTTATTGTAACGTTACAAAGCAAATTCTTCTTTATCTCGAATAACTCGATAAAGTATTAAATAAAACTATTTTCTCGAAAATAGTCGAGAATAAGCTTTCTAATTTTCTACTCTTCGAAAACATTCTTGATTAAATCTTTTAAACAATCTATAAAAACGTATATATCGTCATAAAATACATAACAATCGACATTAACTATCGAGAAATTGTTGACGTTTTCGTAAAAAAAATCGAAGAAGTTTACGTTTTTCGATAACTTAATCGATATTATCGATCTTTGATTATTATCGATAACGAACAATGTTTTACTAGAAAGCGTAAGATCTTAATTATTCTAACGAAAGAGATTTTGATCGATCTAATTGCGAAAGACTTTCGCAATTATTTGAATTAATTCTCGTCTCTATATTTTGTTGAATCTCGATAATAAGAGATTTTTCGAAAACATGTTTAATCTTTTTATCTCTTTCGTAATATTAGACGATATTAATCGATTAAGATTGACGTCGATAAGAGCAGAAGTTTCCTAACTAACGTCAATAAAAAAAAAAAATCATTTGTTCCAATTAACGAATCGCGAGACGAAAGACGATTCTATTAATTAATCACTTAGCTAATTAGATTCTAGAGATTTTTATTAACTAACTTCGATCGCGATTTTGTCTATAAGTTTTGTCGAAATAAATCGATTAACTCGAAAGCAAGAATTTGCTATAAAAACGACGATGTTCTTAACGTAACTTAAAACGATGTTGTTATAACGATAATCAATAAGTAGAAATTCGTTGATTTGATACGCAAGAACGACGATATTTTTGTCAACTAAAATTAATTTGACGATATGCGAGAGACTTGCAAATGCACGTCTGCGATAAACATCAAAGAAGAAATTCTATTATAAAAGCAAATTTCTACTTATTAAAAATAAATCTTTGATAGAATGCACAATGTTGTAATAAAAAGAGCGATAAGCGAGACAAAAGACTTTCGTAGCAGAAGACTTTCGCGACAGAAGATTTTCGCAATAGATTCTATAAAATACGAAGAATTTAAACAAGATCTAATGATAAAAGTAGACTTTCTAATAACTGTTACAACAAGTGACAATCTAATAATATGTTAAAGCTATCAATTTGTAAGAGTTATAAGTATGTAGAAAGCTAAGTTGCATTAAAGCTATGCTATGATAACTATATAAGCACTAGCGCAATAACATACTAGAAAGTAACGTCTGCGAAAGACTTTTACAGATAGAAATCGCAGAAATATCATAACAATACTAGTAAAATCAACAATCGAAATAAGTTGTTCTTAAAATAAGAAATGCAATTGCTAATTCGTAAAGAGTTTAACAAGTTTATTATATTGCAAATTTTATTATGTCAAGTTCTTGTTGCATCGTTAGCGCTTAAATCTTTGTCAAATTGTCTAACTACTTTAAAAACTCCAAAATATGTCGCTTCTTCAATTTATTAAGTCGATTTAACAAAATTTTTAGACGATAAACATCGATTTAATTACGCGCTCTATTGACGTTGCATCTTCGCATCTTTTATAGACAATAATAAAGAAAAAATAGAAATAGAAGTAATAAATTATTAAAGAGAAACGAGACAATTAATCAATGTAATTTATTCGCACTATATAGTATGCATGCGAAGATCTTTACTAGTAAAGTAAAGTAAGAGAAGCAATTAAATAGAAGTAAGAAAAATAGTTAGACTTAAGCGCATTTCATGCAACTTTCTTATAGCTTTCTAATGTTTTAATAGATTTATTAAGAGAGTATCAATTTAACTTACGCGTTACTTGCATTATTCTTTCGCTTTAATTACGCAATTTTATCCTATTTATTGATATTACTTATTTTCGTCGAAGTCTCTTTTGCGAACGCGAAGCTTTAATTTTCTTGTCTTTAATATTCTTTTATTAAAAGATTTTTTTGTCTTGTACTCTTTAAGCTTTCGTTGCGCATACGCTAAATAACTTTTCGAAATTCAATTGTTTTCACATAATAAAAATTCTTTTTATCGAATAAAATATTATAATTTATAATATTTTTGTTTGTTATTAAGAATATTCTTGACTTCTTATTTTTAATTTTTATCAACAAATATTATGTTTTTCGATGCGATTATGTTTGTATTTTAATAATACGATTTCAACAATAAAACGTAAAAGATAAGATAAATTTGTTACTTCTTAAAAAGACGAAAACAATATATTTGCTCTTTAATAATATCTTTAACTTCGAACAATTCTATAAATTTGTAAAGCAATTTTTTCTTTAAACAAACGTTCGATAGATTTTTCGTTAAGAGCATAATCTTATTGCTTATTTGATATTTTTTCGAAGTAATTGTTTTATTGTAATTGCGAACTTGCGTTTATTGTGCAAATTAAAAACAATTTACAAGTCGATCTTGTTTGTCTTACAAAAATTAAACTCGTTTTCGAACAATTAAAATAACAAAACAATCTTTGTTATCTTAATTGAACTTGAAATTCGCGACAACATTAAATATTATTTTAAAGAACAACAATTCAATAAACGTATACGAGACACTATTGTATATATATTAAACTAGAGCTAGAGACAAATCTTAATTATTTTGTTTATAATCGCAATAACATCGCAAATAGTGTTTCAATATTTAATTCTATTGTTCAATTTAATTATCAATTTAAAAATAAAAAGTTGTGCTTAATTTTCGTTTAATACGAATGCGATAACATATTGCGAATTAGTAGTTACTAATAAAGAGCAATTCTCGATCGAAAACAATCTTTCGAATTTTAGAATATATAGATTGATCGTCGAGCTAGGAATCGATATTAACTTTCTAACTCGATCCAAATACTCGATATCAACATCGTGATTTAACTCGAATACTCGATATCAATATTGTGATTCGACTTGATATTGACTCGATTTCTAATTCGATTCGAATTATCGACTCGAATCGTCAAACAATCGAAAATGTCGTTATAATGTCAAGAATTTCTATTTTTGAATTTATTACGTCACGACTTTCGAGAGATCTATGCGTCAAGAACGAAACAATTTTTTTCTTTATTATTTTCTCGTTATTTGCATTATCTTATTGCATTACTATGCAACATTTTAAGAAAAAAACAATAAGATTTAACACACAATTCATGTCTACAAATTCTACTACTAAATCGCTTTATGTTTGGGCGAGTCAAGTCAAAAATTCGAATCGATACTCGATATTAACATCGTAATTCGACTCAAATACTTGATATTAACATCGTAACTCGAATTGACTTTTCGATATCAAGATTCTAACTTGATCCAAGTCTTGGCGAGCTAGAAATTTGGCTCGAACTCGATAACTCGACTCGACGCGATCAATCTAAGAATATATAAGTAGCATTTTTTCGAACAATGTGTTTGCTAAGTCTTTCGCGATTTATATAGACTTTGCAAATATATATAACAATATCTTTAAATATTAATTAACAACTATTAAGATAGTATTGTAAATATCGTTATTGCAACAATTAACAAACAATTTAATAATAAAGTTTATAGAGATTTTTGTCTAAAGTCGAGCTAAAACTAATAGCGACGTTAACTTATTGTATAAGCGATAACGCAATGTTTTGTTACGCTAATATATATTGCATCTTCTAATGTATACGTCAATATTTAACGTTATTCTAGATTAATAGAACTTCTTACTTATTAAAGTTTTTATTTTCTTAATTTCGAAATACTTTATTAGCAAATTATTGTAATGTAAGTTAAGAAGCTCTTCTTTAAAAAATACTTTGTTCGAGATAAGAATTGCGTAAAAGAAGAATAACACTTTCTTGTAAATTAATTACTCTTGTTTAATGCAAACATTACGCGTATTGTTTAACATTAATTGTTCTTTAATCTTAAAAGTCGTTAAGTTTTTATTTTGAAACTTCTCAATCTTGATCAACAATAAAAAGAAGAAACTTTCTAAGTAATTTTTCTCTTTGTATGCTAAGCGAACGTTGTATTGATGCAATTATTGTGTTACAACGCTTTGAGCAATTTCTACAATTTCTTTCTTCGTTATTTTAGTGTTTGTAATCTTCTTATTTGTAAATACATTATAAGAGAATTCTTCAAATAATTTATTGTCAAGCTTCTTAATTATAAAAGTCTTAACTTTGCTTTAGAAGTGCAAAGACTATGCTTTAACAACGTCTTAAATTAGCATTAAAATTATTTCAATAATTGCAATCGTAATATTTTTCAACTTATTTTAAAAAATAAGCAAGCAAATCTTGTTATTCGCATCTTTCTTATAATTAAATTGTCAAAACAACTTATTTGCAAGATTGATCTTTTTTGTGCGATATTTAATTTCGAAATTATATTTCGCTAAAAAGAGAGTTCAACGCATTTAACAACAATTTAGCATTGTTATCTTTATAAAGTAGCGCAAATTGTTATAATTTGTTAGCACGATAATTAAATAATAACTTTCTTCAAGATAATGTTTTTATTGCTTAAACTTTGTAACAATTGCAAAGAACTCTTGATTATAAGTTTTGTATTGTATTTTTGCAAAAATTATTTTTCTTAAGTAGAATGCAATTAAGTGTTATGTTGTTTGTTTAACTTTGCTTACGAGATATATTTATTAATTAAAAGAAAATAACAACAATAACAAATTCTAAGACGTTTGTTTTAACACGAATGTAATTCTTGAAATCAAAGTGCACTAACATAGATGTTCGCATAAAGACAAGAATAAGCTTCTTAAACGTTGCTATAGCGTTCTTGTTAAATACAAAAGATTTATTTTGTTTTTTTTGCTTATTGTCTTTTAATAGTTTTGTTAATGCTTAAATAATCTTTGCATAATATCGAATAAATTGTCTATAAAAGTTTGCAAATTCTAAAATTACTTGAAGTTTACAAAGAGTAATTAACTTAAATTACGTTGTAATAAAGTTTATACAATGCGAGTTTATCGACAGATTATAATTGCTTATAATATATCTCAAGAATTTAATCAAGATTGTTATAAAGAAGTATTTTGATAATTTAATATAAAGCTTATACAATTGCAAACGTTCAAAAATCTAACAAACGCAATTCTAGTATCTCTTTGTTACGCTAATACTTTCGTAAAAGATATTAGAGAGAGTTATGTTATTAAAGAGATTTGTAGACTAGCGAGAGAACTATCTGTACGTAATGCTAACTACGAATTTGTTAATACTACAATATTCGACAAAGTTAAATGTTCTTAGTATCGACAAACAAGACGTTCGCAAACGTTCGATGCAATCGTTACAACAAATTGATCGATCAAATTGCGAAAACAACAACAATATCAATTATTACTATTACTATTATCTCGAATCTCTTACGTATAATAAGATACGTATAATCGAAAGCACGCAAACTTATCTATAATTATTATTATTTACTTCTTGTACGCGTCGATTGTCGTTACAATAATCGTTACATTACAATTACGAAAAACGTATTTTAAAATATCGCAAGAAAGTCTCGAAGCGTTGTGCGTATAAATTTAGAAAAGCTAGAAAAGAGTTATACACGCGTATATTACATAGATAGAAGATCGAAAGTTTCTATTGTACATAAATTGATTGCGTTAAGATTACGTGTTTTAATTAATCGCAATTATCTTTTGTCTTAACTATATATACGTTTAATTGCGTATTCGAAGCTAAACGATAAGAAATTTCGTTTACTTCAATAGATGACAACAAGAATATTTAATTTTGTCAAAAACAACGTCTTCGCTACGTCTCGAATTAAAAGCGCGACATATATAAGTGTACAAAAAAGAGTTAATATTAAGTTTAAATACTAGAATTATATAAACATAAATACGAATACTACGCATTAAGAAACGATCTTTATATAATCGCAATTTACAAAGAAGACTTATACGTAAGTTCTTAAAGCTTTTGTTTTTGATATGCACAAGTTTAAGAATTTAAGATTGTTAAACAATATATAAGGTTTTCTTTTGTAAATTATAAATTAACACAATCTTTACAATTTCTATAAAGGATTTCTTTGTATTATAAATATTATAATAATAGCATAAAATATTGAAGCAACGCGACTTGAATTTCAAAATCTAATCGCGCAAAAACATATAGAACTCGCAGAAATTCTTAGAGATATTAAATCAAGTATAAAAAAAAGAGAGAGATTTGTAGACGTTTTCAAGCAATGCAAGCAATTACTTAATAACAAGAGTTACAACTATAAACAATTTTATGTTCAATAAATCTTTACAAATAATACAATAAATTAGAGTAACAATAAGTAAAGACTTAAGATAAATTGAACACAATTTATAAGAAAGTCGCATTTCTAGTTTTTATATATTAAGAAAATATAGATTGTTTGCTTTGCTTGTTTGTTAAATATAATAAACATAATTGTTTGCGATATTTGTTTGTCAAATATTGCAAACATTATGTTTGAAATGTTCGCTTCTTAAATATGTCAAACATAATAATAGATTTGTTCGTAACGTGTAAAATCTAAATTATTAATATAGTTTAAGTAAGCTTGTAACACTATCTTTTCTTTTAGAATTTTTGTTTCGAAAATTCAATATCTCTTTATTATGTCTTCAAGAAAAATTAATATTAAAAATTCTTTTTTTGTAAGAATTTTTTTTGACGTTTTAAATTTTTTGTGTTTAGCGATACGTTCTTGTTGCAATTGTGCGATATCTAATAAAACTTATTGTGTAAACGATAATTTCGAAAAGTATATAAAATGTGTGCGATTAAATCGTAATTAAAATTTGACAATTTTGTTTGCTTCGATAAAACGAATTTATAAAAAAAAAAATATTCAAAGAAAGAAATGCGCGAAGCGTATATTAAATTAAGTCGTTTAAAAAGACAATTAGATTTTCTAAAAAATAAAGAAAAAGAAATAATCGTAATAAAGTAAAAGAACATTTACAATTTAAAAATAAATAAAGCATTTTGTGCTAAGTCTATTGCAAAGATTTTTGAGCTATTGTTTAATATATCGTTCAAACAATTTCAACTTTCGACTAATTGAAATTAAATTATTGTTTTCTTGTCTAATTTTAATAAAACTTTCTTAGAAGATTTTGACAACAATTAAGATTCTTCTTTGACTTTTATAATATTTTTCGAGATAATATATTCTTTTTACTTAATAAGATATTTTTGATCTTTCTATTGTAAAATTCTTTCAACTTTATATTGTTTCTCTTTTTGTAAATAAAAATAAAACCTGTTTCATAAAGACGTAATTAAATTCGTTGATTTCAACAATAAAATATAAAATATTAAAAATACTTTGACATTCTTAAGTAAGTCGAGTTTGTAATTGATTAATCTCTTTGTTTTCTTAACAAAAAATAATTCAATTTTAACATAATTTAATTTCTTGTTTAACTTTCTTGTTTTAAGATTTTTTGTAAAAAGATATATTTTATTCTTCTTTTTTAATTAAGATGTCGTTTTTCGTTTTTTGTTTTAATACTTGATTAATTTTTCTTGCATCTTTAAGATGTTGTCGTGTATCTTTTTTAACGTTGTTATTCTCTCGATAATTAATTAAGTTAATAGATGCTTTTGTTCTTTTTCGAAGAGATTAAGTTCTCTATTATAGTTGACGTAGAATAAAGTTATTTTAATAATATTCGAAATCTTTGCATTTAATGCTAATTGTGTTATAAATAAAAGTAATTCTTAATTGCTATAAGTATTGTTGACGTAATATCTTAGATATTACTTTAGACTTTAGTTTGTTCGCTTTATTTAATTATTTGTAATCGAATAATAGACAATAAACATTTTAAGTTTCGTCTCTAATATTGATAGAAGCGAAGTTTTAATAGTTAGACGTAAAGAGCTTGTCTTTGTTACTAATTAATTCTTTGAATATATTATAACATTGTATAAGCTAATTTAATACAATATATCTTAGTTGTTTTGTTGTAAACTTCACTTTGCATACAATAATATATAAGTACTTAATAAACTTATTAATCATTATTAGTATCGAATTATATTTGTTTTTAGTTACTAAATTCGTCGACTTAAGCAACTTAATAATAAAGTTTATTGTAATTTTATCTTATAACGATTTAAATAATTCTTGATATTAGATTTCGTTATAGTTCGCATATGTATTATGTTTATTTTGCTAATAACTAAAACATTGTTTAATGTATGTCTTGACAACTTGTTTTATTTAAGAAAACTAACAATATTAATGTAAAAATTAAAGAATTTTGATTACTCTTAAGTATTTTTGCAATAATTTATTATAATGTTTCTTTATATATTTGTTGATTTTGTCAATAAATATCTAGAGTTTTTCTTTCTTTATTAAAAATTCTTTCTTATTGTTTTTAAGTATTTGTAAAATAGCATTTAGCTCGTATTTGTTTGCTATTAATAATTCGTTTTTGTTAATTTTAAGTATTATTGTAATTAAACGATTTTTTTGTTTTTATATAATCATTTTTTTTGTTAAGTACGTCTACTCTATTGTTATTCTTGCTTAATATATATTGTATTTTGAACTTATATTATTTAAATTGCTCTAATTATTGCATTTGTTTTTTGTTAAATTGTTTAATAATAATAAAGTGCAAAAGATTTTTATAATTTATAAAAATCGTAAATTTTAGTAATTTTTCGATGTATACTTTTTATAATTTTAGAAATGCTACAATAGCAAGTAACTTCTTATTGTGAATATTATAATTTTGTTCGATTAACAAGAGTTTTTTCGAAAGATATGTTATTAAATATTATATATCTTTATGCTCTTAATTAAAGTATGCATCGATAATTAAATTTAATACGTCAATTTCAATTTTGCTTAATAATCGTAAATTGTACATTTTTAGTATTAGTTTTTTTAAACATTTTAATTTAAAATTCTAAAATAATTTCTCTTTTGTTAATTCTTATATTTATAACTTTTTTTTTTTCGTAAAATTTGTTAATAAAATTGCGTTAACAAAATAATTTTTGATAAATTTCTTGTTATAATTTATAAAATCTAGAAAGAATTGAACTTTTTTAACATTAATAAATAATTTTTGATCTTTAATTGCTCGTGGCTTTTTGAAATTTATGCGTACTTTATGTTGTTTAACAACAAACTTAAGAAAGTCATTTTTTTTTAATAAAACTCGCATTTCTTTAATTTAAGATGTAGATTTCTTTTATTTAAACATTTTAGTACTTCGAAAACATAATTTACATGTTTTTTCAAAATATTTAAGTAAATTATAATGTTGTTTAAGTATATTATAACAAATCGATTTAGATATTGTCGTAATACATTATTAATTATTTCTTAATATGTTGTCGAGACGTTTATAAGCTCGAATAACATTATTGTGTATTTATGTAATTTATATCGTATACGAAAAATTGTTGTTTACTTTTTTTTTATCTTTATTTTAACTTAATTGTACGCTTTTTGTAAATCTAGTTTAATAAAGTACTTTATTTCGAATAATCGATTTTGAAGCTCGTTAATATTAAGTAATAAGTATTAATTCTTTATTATAATATTGTTTAGCTTTCGATAATCGATATATAAATAAAAAAAATCGTTTTTCTTAAATACAAAGAGAATCGAATATCTTATTTGTAATTAAAAAAATTTAAAAAAATTGTTTTTTTCGTTTTTTGTCAAGTATTTGCGAAGTGTTTTTAACTTCTTTTTAAATAAAATATATATAAGTTCAAACGTAAATTGCTTGTTTAATTCCAATTTAATTTGATAATTTTACAATTAATATTTAGATAAAGTCTTAGTCGTTTCCTTTTTCTAAAATAAATGCTCTTAATTGTTGTATATTTGTAATACGTACTTTAGCAATTCTCTCGCTATACTAAATAGTTTAGAGCTCTTAAAAGATTTGCAATTTTTTTAACTTATTTTGACTTTATAATTTAGTTGATCTTTGTTAATGCTTGTCAAGTCAAACTTTATTAAATCGTTTTTTTACAAAAATGTAAGCTCGTTACTTGCGATCGAATTTCAATTCAATTTTTTATCTATTATCGAACGCTATCGATGCGTAGATTGAATGTAAATTGCGTAATTACATTGTACGAATTTAAATACTCGTATATTTTAGTTAACTTCTAAATTGTGTTGCTTTAATCAAGACATTTCTAAAACAATATTATAAATAACTATTCTTACTATATTAAAGATTAGTTTCTCGTAATGTTGTTAAATAGCTATCAATAATAATTTTGTTTCTTTATTTACTTTTTTATTTTTTGCGAATAACGAGTTTTTATTTACAATTACTAGATTGTAAGCGTTAGATTTTTTTTAAATAAAGTACTTTTTTCTCTTTACAAGAACTTTAGTTATAAAATTACTTATTGCATTAAAATCAATTATTATTATAGGTCGACAATTGTTAATCTTAATTAATGTAATAAAACATTATGCATGCGTTGTTAAGTTTAGTTATTGTTGTTAAGCTAACATATTGCATTTCTCTAATATGCTTTTTATTAAGAAATTCGAACTTTTCTTTGTTTTTGTGTTGCAACTTCTACTTTAAACGTTTATTTGCGCTAAGCTTTCTTTTGTTACTAAATTGTTAACTTTAACTTTCTAAAAAATTAGTTAATTTCGTTCTTTTTTTTAGATAAGTTTAGCATAAGTCGTTGTAACAAATTGTTTAATTAAGATTTACGTATGTTGTAAAATTTAATTGTTCTATAATAATGTTAAGTATATTCTTTTCTGTAATAACATTGCTTTTTAATTTCTTCTTATATTTGTTTATAATCTTCGATAAATTAGCTAAAGTCTCGAAATAATTTGTAATGTCTTTTATGCATTTGTGAAAATTCTCTTAATTATACTCTTTATTTAAGTTGATAATTAAGTTATAAAATTTAATAGTTTTTTGAAGTACTCGATTAACTTCTTACATAGATGCGAGTGTCTTGTCTAATAATGTTTTATCTAGAACTTTCTATAATTGATTTAAGTTTTTTATTAGATAGTAATCGTTGTTTAATTTAGTTTTAAAAATGTTTGTCTCTATATTAATTTGCTCTTTGATGTTGTTCTAGTTATTAAGTATTTCTCTTAACATAACATTGATTTGTCGACGATTTATTAAGTTTTGTAATCAACAATCTCTTGCGAAATAACTTGATTTATTATATAAATAGCACGTTTTTTGAAATTTGTTATTTTGTTTTTTTTATAATTTTCTTCTTTGCGTTGTTAAGTAAAATTCAATTTTATAAATGCAAATTTACGATAATTTGAGTTATTATACTTTTAATTAAAACAAGATTCTTTTTACTTATATTTGATCGTTAACTCAAAGAAGATTTTTGCTCTTTTATAAAATTGATTGTATTGTTTTTTTATAACTCTCTTATATAGCTTGTTATTAAGATCGATAACTACTTCGATAAGATTTAATATATCGCTAATAAATTTATTATTGCGCATAATTTCGTTCTTAAGATTGTTTTTGGAAATTAAAATATTAATATCGAATATTAAAATACTTTTATTAGGAAAAAGATTAATTTGCGAAAATTGATATTATACTATCCCATTATACAAGAAGAGACGAGAGAGAAGATCTTATTAACAATAACGTTTACGATTTATCTCGATTGTCAAAATTAAATAAACGTAATCGACGCGACATCGACAAATAATTGAGACGCATTTAATGCATCTTAATGCGACTTATTACAAATTGCGACAAAGATTATCGCGAAGATAATAAAAATCAAGAAGCTCTATAAATCTAAGAAAAAAAACGCGTTTAAAATAATTTTAATAATAGCGTTAATCAAGTAATGCACTTTTGTCAAGAAGTTTACGCGCAAATTTAACGAACTCTTCGCGAAGAATAAACAAATCGACATAATTTTTGTGTTAAAAAGATTGAAAAAGACAACAAATCGACTAGAAAAAGTAAAAAGAATCAAGAAAAATACACAAAATGCAAACACATAAACGAGCATAATATAGAGCTTATTATTAGTTGCACAAACAATAATTAAGATAAACGTTAAACAAGCATTCTCGAAGCAACAATCGATTAAAAAGATAAAGTTAATAATATAAATTAAGAAAGAGAAGGAGATGAAAAGAATACACAAGATAAACGCAACGAAAATAATTGCATTAACACGCGATTTAAACATCGTTAATATATTAAGTGCGCGAAAAGATATACAAAGAATAAGACGCTTTAAAAAAATAATAGTCTTCAAAACTAATAGCAAGTGCAACAAGAAGATCTTGAAATCGAGCAATTTCTAAGTTAAGAACATATTTATCGCGACAATTTTGCGTTGTAAACGCGCAAAAATAATAATACACAATATTAAAATAAAGAGTATGCTCAAAAACATAAAGAAAAAGAGAACAAAAACAATAAAAAAATTATGCAAAATTATGCATTAAAAATTAAAAATTAATAAAATAACTTAACTTACAAGAGAGAGCAACAAAAAGAAATACGTCTTTATTGTAATATAAGTAGATTGCGCAAAGACAACAAACAAGTTAATTTAATTTAACGTAATTTATAAGTCAAATATTAAGATAACAAAATACTATAATACGAATTGCAAAATAAAGCAATGCATAAAGTGTTAAAAGTATAATTACTCAATATACAAATGCAAGAACAAACAATAATACGTTTATTGTGCGCAAGATTATTGCTTCGATTAATGCTCGCATTAATTAAATTTATCAAAATAAAAATGCAACGTTTGCAATAGATTGATCGTCGGGTCAGATTATAATACCATCCCTCTAACCCGACCCGACGCCAAGATCGGGTCGTGACGATTTTTTGGAATCGAATCGCTCAAAGTAGTTTAGCGCGAAGCGCGCTAAACTACTTATAGTAATCGACTAAACTACTTTGAGCGATTCGATTCTTCGAATTTTTTTTGACCCGGGTCTTGGCATTTGCACGTGACATTTCCGGGTCAGCGCGACCAGTCTAGTTTGCAAGAATACTTACAAAGCATTCGATTTCAAGTGTTTTAAAAGATAAAGCGAAAAACTAAAAATAAAAAAGACAACAAAGACAAAGTTGTTGTATTACGTTATTAGAATAACAAAAACAAACAAAACGACAATTACTTTAGTAACTTTCGAAAGTGCAACAACGTTTAATTAGATATTAAAGAAAAAAACAAAACGCAAGACAATAATAGTTAATCGCTTGACGTAGACAAGTCGCATGCAAAACATTCTTGTAACAAAAAAACTCGTAATTTAACAACTAATCAAGAAAAGATGCTTTAACAAATTGTTAAGTAGCTAGTTCACTCTAATAAAACAAGATAATAACAAGATAACAATAACATTGTTATAGAACATGTCTTTTACACAAGAGATGCAAAATCTAATAAATATCGATATTAAGAATTATACAAAGCAACTTTAATAAAGACACAAAACAGTCTCAAAATATTATAGTATAACGTTTACAAATTAAGAAGTAAAATAATAATTGAATTGCTTTAAAAGAATAAGATACAAAATTATAGCATATTAATAATACAAAAGTCGTAATAATATTACGTTAAGACGAAGATATATAATTTAAGATACGCAAACTTTACGTTTATAAATAACGAAAAAAGAATATACTTTTACGTTAACAAACGCATTAATAGCAATAGCTAATACAATATATAATATTTTAAAAATATAAAAACAATAACGCTATAGTTATGTTTCGACAATAACGACACAAGATATAATCTTATTAACATTTATAACATTTACAACTTGCTCTCAAATAGTTATAATAAAATAATTGACAAAAGTAGTTTTTTAACAATAAAATTAACTTTGCGCATACAAGACAAAAGTGTTATTGTAAAAAAATTTAATTTGCATTATTTCTCTTGAGTGAGCTTCTTCTATTTTAAACAATATTTGTTTTTAAAGAATTTGTTAAATATAATGCGCGCAATCGACGTAATACTAACTCTTTTTCGAAGAATTATAATAAGAGATTATTAAGACGCTCAAATTACAATTGACTTATTGTTTGTTATAGAAGAGATAGCAAATTAATTAATATATTGCGATATAAACAAGAAAATAAAAAACTTATTTGATTATTTTTCGATAAAAACGATATTAAATCTTCGAACGCAAAAAAAGTCTTAATATCGCTTTAAACATAATTGAAAAGCTATAAACTTAGAAAAGTTCGACAACATATCAAGAAATTTATTACTTAAATCAATATTAAATAATCTAATAAAAAGAGACAACATTAATAAGTATACAACAAAGTTGCTCGATGCTTTGAAAAAGACTATCGAAGACTTTATCTCGTAAACAAGATTATATGAGAGAGTTAAATTTAAATAAACAACAAAGTGCACAAAGATAATCAAAGAAATTAAAAGACTATGTTGACAATATCGCACTTCTAACAAGTAAGTAATATACGTTCGAATATGCAACAAAAAGAACAAGATTTTAAAGAGACACAAACAAGACAAGTTTCGCAAACAAATAAAAACTTCGAAAAATATTATTAAAAGTCTTTTTAAAATAACAAAGTAAATTAGAAATGTAACAACAAAAACGTTAATTAAATTTACTATATTATTACTACAAATTGACACAAACATCGCGACAACAACAAAGAACAAAATTAAAACAATATTTTAATCTTATTTTTCTTTTTCGTCTACAATTTTAATAAACAACTTGAACAAATTCTTTTATTTAATCTTTATAGAAGACGACAAAATAATATCGAAGCGCAAAGTAATAAAAGCAATGCACAAGACAACTTCTAACAAGACATTAGAAATTAACAATGTAATTAATCGTACGTTGCAACAATTAATTCGCATTATTTTATCTTAAGTAAAATTTCTATTTGATAGATACATTAAGAAAGAGATGCAATTGTCTTATTTTAAAAAGACGATTACAATAATGTTGCGCAAATTAAGAAAAAAGAATTACTTTAAGTTGTTATTCTTTAAACTTATCGCGTTATTAAATATATTAAACAAGATATTAGAGTTAATAATATCGAAGCGTCTTTGCTACGTTGTAGAGGTCCACAATACTCTATCGAATACATAAATAAGAGCTAGAAAACAACGCTTAATTAATACGACATTGCAATTGATTATAAAAAAGATTTACACAATATAAAGCGATCAAAAGAAGAGAGTGATATTTCTACTTAATCTTAATGTATCAAACGCATTCGATAATATGTCGCATATTCGATTACTTTACAATATAAAGAAGAGACGAGTTTCTATTTGTTTGCTTAAATAAGTAGAGAATTTTCTAAAAAAGCGTCGTATTATCTTAATTATAAATGACTACACAATAAAGAAGCGCAATGCAAACGTAAATATATCGCAAAATTCTTTTCTCTTTTTAGTTTTATATTTGTTTTACAATGCAAATCTATTAAAAATATGCGATAACATTAAATTGCGAGTTAGCGCTACAAATTTCGTAAACAACATTAATATATTAATATATAAGAAATCGATCGAACGTAATTGCAAGATACTAAGTTAAATATACAATAAATGCGAGCAATAAGTACAAAGTTACGAGTTTAAGTGCCCGAAAAAGAAGTACAAATTAATTTATTTTTCGCGAACTTTAAAAAGATTCGATATAAGCATCAATATAACGTTGACAAAATACGAGATAATTGTCAAATCAAATATTAGAATATTGAGAATTCAACTAAACTTAAAGTTAAGATAAAGAGCTTATTTGTATTAAATAGAGATTAAACTAGTAATTAGACACAAAAACGCATCAATAATAGAAAGTTCAATATTTGACACTTTGTTAAAAACAAATAAGCGCAAGTATATTACTATTAAGAAGTCGATAATAGTCTACAATATCGTCGCATAATATACGTCTAAAAATATCAAAAATTTAAGAAAAAAAATATTTCGAAGTTGCAATTAATATAGAACCGCGCGCTTTACCGCATTACAAATATTTACAAAACAATATTTACGAAAATCTTACAAATCGAGACTAACGTATTTTTTATCAATATATATCTCGAAAAGCTAGTATAGAGATTAATAACTATTATAAATATACGAAAGTCGAACAAAATAATAGACGCAACAATGCTACGCATACGTAACAACTTAATATTAAAAAAAGAACAAAAATCGAGATTTAAAATAATATTTTTGCAATTTAAAAAAAGATAAATGCGAATAAAACTTAAATCGACAACAATATCGCAACAACAATTTTATATAATTGTCTTATAAATAAAATTCTCTAAAATAATTATTGCGAACAACAAGAAAATAATTAAAAAGAAATACGACGCAAACAAGCTCAATCAATATTAAAGAACGTATTTCGACAAAAACAATCGCAATAAAAATGTTATTGTTGTTTTAATAGAAGCAAACTAGAGAATCGAAAAGCAATTAAAGAACGTCAAGATAACGCTTACGCATTACAACGAACTCGAGAAACTTACAAGAACAATCGAAAAATTAACAAAGCATTGCGAGATATTTATCAATTCGCGAGAACAAATTTACAAGATATATTTTAACAATTAGACTTTATTAAAGATTATAAAAAGAATAAAATCGACGTCGAATTAAATACATTTTAGAAAAACGTAAAAAGCATATAATGCGATGCGACGTTACAACGTTATATTGAAATTTTATTGAATTTTAGAGTATAAAGACATAAAAGACAACGAGATTGCAAACAAAGTCGCTAACGAAACGCACAAGTAACATCTATCTCTCGCAAATTAAATGTCAAACGAGTTTGTTATCAAAAAGACGCTTATTTAGAACAAGATTCGAAAGAAGTAACAATTAAGATAATTAAAAAACAAGAACGACGTAGAGTATCGCAAGCTCGCATTTAGAATTACGCATAAACACATGCAACTATATATTGATTGTCTTAAATCGCATAATGCACTTCTAATATAACTAAAAACAAGCAAAATCGACTTTAATTAATTTTTGTGCGAATAACGAGTATTTAAAATTACGACGAGAACTTGCGATTGCGATTAAGAACGTATAACGATTAAACATATTTTGTTAATTTACTTTAGATAACAATAAAAAAGAGTACAAATGTAACAAGAGATTAATATTACGAATCTACGACAATTGCTAGACGAGACTAGATTTGTCGTCGCAACAATACGCATAATTTTGACTATTAAATTGTTGCGTCAATTTTAGACAACGATATTGTTAACAATATTCGAGTCTCTCTTAGATTTATAGAGTTCTCGTTTAAAGAATTTTCTTGTATCACGAATATTACGATATAGAAGACGAAGACGTAGCATTGTTATGACGACTTATTATAAACGAAATAACGATTGCGAATTCTAGTCAATCATAATTAGACAAGTAGACGCTAGTGTTGTTCGCTTATTCGTGATTGATTAGATTTAAAAATCGTGAAAGTATATAATTCTCGAATAGATCCTTAGAAGTGTTGAATCAAGTATAAAAAAAAGATTGTTTTTAAAATCTCGTCGAAATATTGTTATAAATGCGACATCGTTTTACTTGATAAAATTAATATATTTCTAAAATCTTATTACGTAATTTGCTACAAAGGTTTGTTAAGTTAAGTGCTAAATTATTCTTTTTGCAATTTGTTTCTCGTTAAACGTTTCGAAGATTCTTTGAAGCTCTTTTTTGAAATTATCGAAATTCGTAAACATCGCATAAGAATTTTTGTTATAATTTTTCAAATATTTGCGTAAGTTTAACTTGAATTAATACTAAATTCTTTTTTTGAAAAATGTAAATGCGAAAATTGTCTTCTTATTTGTTAGAACAAAATAGAAGATAAAATAAATATTTACTTGCATAAGTTAGTTCTCTAAATTAATTCGATCTTTATAATAGACGTTAGACTTGTTAATTTTTATCTTGTCGTTTTTATTAATAAAGAATTGACGTAATGTTGTTAAACTAGTGTTTAAAATAGAAGCGCATTAATCTAATACAAACATTCTTAGAATGTTCAAAGTATTACGCTAGTACTTTTGTAAAAGATATTAGAAAAAGTTATGCTATTAAAGAGATTTGTAGACGTCTTTAAACAATATAAGCAATTACTTGATAACAAGAGTTACAACTATAGACAATCTTATGTTTAATAAATCTTTATAAATAATTCAATAAATTAGAATAACAATAAGTAAAGACTTAAAATAAGTTGAACACAATTTATAAGAAAATCGCGTTTCTAGTTTCTATATATTAAGAAAATATAGATTGTTCGTTTTGTTTATTTGTCGAATATAGCGAGCATAGTTGTTTGCAATGTTTGTTCGTCAAATATTGCGAACATTATGTTTAAGATGTTCGCTTCTTAAGTATGTCGAACATAATAATAGATTTGTTCGTAACGTATAGAATCTAAATCACTAGTATAACTTAAATAAGCTCGTAATACTCTTTCGTGTCTTTAAGTAAATCAAAATATTGTTAAGATATGTTACACAAATATAATTAATTAATTCTCGCCATGCTTTAATAATTTAAGATTAAAGAACAATTAATGCATTTGTTAATTTAAATAACATTATCACATATTCGAAATAATTGTATTGTATTTAAAAAGCGATCTTTTATTTATTGTCTTAACGAATACGAATTCGATAATAAATATTCTTAAAATCTAGCTTTGTAAAGTAAATAACATTAATTAGACGATTTAACGTCTTTTCGATCAAAGACAAAGAACATTTATTCTTAATAATTATAATATTAAGATTATAATAATCGATTTACAATCTTAAGTTATTATCGCTTTTTAATACGAACAACATCGATATATTAACAAGATTAATAAATTTACGAATCTTGTTTAGCGTTAGATTCTTCAAAAGATATTCTTGCAAAATACTTAATTCTTTTTCGAAAAGAAAGTATAATAATTCGTAAAAGAAATCTTTACTTAATAATAAATTAATATTATAATTCTTTTTCTTATAATTAAGAAAAATAAATGCGTTCTTTAAGTTAAAAACGTTGTTATAATTTTTAATACTTCGCATCTTTTTAAGAATGTCGCGCAATTAAGATTTCTCGTTTGCATTAAAATTACAACAAATAAAAGCAAACACAAGAATAAATTTCTTAAACTTTAAAAAATCTTTTAAGAATTTTAGCACAATTATTTTCTTAATAACTTAATAGCGTTAGATCAACGTATATTAATCGATATATAAGTTTGTTTTTGTTATTTAGAGAAAATCGATAATAATATTGTGTGCAATATTGTCAAAGACATAAAAAACTTGTTTCGAAACATATTTATATTTATTGTTATCGCAAATCAAGTCTTTTAAGTTGTAAATGCTTTCGCTTCAATAACGAAATACTAAATCTTTTCAAGATATTATAATTTTGTTAGTCGTTCGCTAATGCAATTAACGTAAACGTCTTTATTAAGAAGATCTCTTTATTTATGTTACTTTATGTCGACAAATATTGACAACTTTGCGAAAAGTATTTTTATCTTATACTTTTAATTTGTAATTGCAATTACGATTGTTGCAAACTTATTTAATTTCTTAACTTATTAAAGACTTTCTTAATAATAAGTTGCGACAACGACGCATTTTGAGCGCTTATCGCAAAGTTTAATTAAAAGTTTTCTATTATATTTACTTGTGTTTTCTTAGAAGATTTAAGACAATTTCTCGCGATATATTTTTTCTTTTTGCAATTATAGTAAATGCACTTATCTTGCGCAATATCGTTAACTCTTTTTAAGTTATAAAGAAAAAACTTGTTTGTACTTTTTTAACGACTTGTTGTTGCAAAGACGTCGCGAATTTTATTTGTTAACACAATTTTTTTTTGTCTTCAATTGTAAAAACTCTCTTTGAAGTTGCGAAATTCGAAGAATAATTTTTTCTTAAAAATAAAAAAATTTATTTAGTATTTCGAATTTCGAAAATATTGTACTCTTTATGCGTTGCATTAGCGCGACAAATATGCCTTCTTATTTTAAAAATTTGAATTATATTATTAATTTTTTCTCGAATTTTTTTTCTTAATTTATGTAAAAAATAATTACGTTGTTAACATTTAATATATTCGTTAAGATTTGCTTCGAACGTTTTAAGATATATTACAAAGTCGTTGACGCTTTGCGACAATTATTGCTTGACATTCTTATATTTTTGAAAGAAAGCGAAACGACGATTTTTTAAGTTCTTAATAAGATTAATTAAATACTTAGTAAATTGCTTTTAGTTTTATTTTTTGATCTTATTCTTATTTTTGTTTTTGTAATTCTTTTATTGCGACGCAAACGCATCGCGAAGAAATTGCTAAACTTAACAAATCTTTGTAATTTTTTTTAAAAATTATTTTTTATTAACTTCAAAAGAATTTCTAGCACTTCAAGTTCAATCTTTTTATTTTTTAAAGTTTTTTTTATAATATAAATTTAAATTGATCGATTTTATAAATTGTGCGAAGCGTTGCTTCTTAAGTGTCGATTTGTCGTTTTTATTGTTAAAATTGTTTTCGCGAAAGCGACGCGAATTAGATGCTCTTATTTCGTTTTAACAAAAAGACTTTTTAAAATATTTATTTTTTACTTAAGCGATACAAAAATCTCGTTTCATTTAAAGTCTACGTCTCTTTGCTTGCTTCTTAACAAGTAGCTTTTTATAATCAATATTTTTATCGAATTATAACGACGATATAGCGTTGTTGTTTTGTAAAGATTTTTCTTGTAATATAATCTCGAGATTCGTAATTGACGCAAGTTAAATTTTTGCATTGCTTTCGTTTTTTAATTGCTAAAACGTCGTAACATTGTTGTTGTTGTTTAGATTTTGTCTTGTATTGCGTATCGTATTAATTATTTTGTCGAACAATCGTTCTTATAGATTGAGACAAATTAATATTGTAAAATTGTGTACAAACGTATAACAAAACGTCGCTATATCGACGTATACAAGACAAGATTACATAACATGTAGAATTATAGTTTAGAGAGACATTAACTCGTAAGAATTCTAGAAAAGAATTCTTAGAGAGAAAACTCTGTACAACGTCAAGTCGCTATTACAAGAACTTGACACTAACGTGTTTATTAAATTATTAATCATTAACATTACATTATCGCAATTAGTGCAATAGAAAAGAAATTATATATTTCGCATCAAATTCTATTCTCTTTTTTATTTTTGTTAAAATATTTTACTTTACTTGATAATCTAAATAAAAAAATTCAATTTATTGTCGAAATTTGTTTTATTATTCTTTATCTTATTATTGTTAATAACAACTTTAATCTTGTTATCTAAGTATATATTTGTTATTAATATTGTTATCGAGCTTGTATAATTGTAAAATACGAGTCAACTATTAAGCGCAACAATAATATATATAAGCAAAGAACATAAAATAGACTTGTCGAACTAAACTAATTGCGTCGATTCGAGAAATCGAGTTTAATTCGAGAAATCGAATCGAATCTTGACAACTTAATTCGAATCGAATTAATAGTCTTGACAGTTTAATTTTTAAAGTTAAAATTGACAATTCGATTCGATTATAAACTTAAAATCGAAAATCGAATCGAAAAATAAAATTGAATTGTCAAGACTTAGTATTAGTATAAAGAAATTCTAAAATAAATAGTAAAAAATTATGTTTTATTCTATAATTTTTCGATATAAAATTATTTAGTAATGCATTATAATAATGCATTCAAGCTATCTAGATAATTAGAATTAAATTATTAATTTAACTTTTCTAATTAAAGAATTTGACAATTTTGTTTTGCATAATTTTGTCAAAGATTGTAAAAAAAAAATTATTATATCTTAAAAAGAATTTAAACTCTTAATTTTTTAATTCGCAATAACAATAACACAATATTTATAATAAAATTAATAAGAGCATAGTAATACTTTTGATAATATTATTATAAATGCTATGTTATTGTTATTAAAAGTTGAAACGCTCTATTACTAAGCTATTAAGATTTTGATATTTAAGCATATTTTATTTAAAAATATATAGAGAACTAATAACTACAAAGCAATAACATGATTTTCAAAAAATTTAATATATTATTCGAAAAATCGATTTAAATTGTTAAGATATTAGTTTTATTATAAATTATAATTAATTTGTTTGAAATTTAATTGTATATTTTAGATTTAATAATGCAATATAGTAATGCAATATAATAATGCAATATAATAATGCATTATAATATTAATTCGTAATAATAAACTTTTTAAATTAAGTATATAAAGTTATTAGTTCGAAATCTTAATAATCTTGTTCGTTGTACTATTATTTTAAACAATTTAATTTAAATTGCTTTTAATTTCGTTATTATTTTTATTGTCGCAATTTTGATTTTCATTGTTCGCATTTTTCTCTTCGCTATTATTATTAATATTAGTAACTTTATAATAGTTATAACTTAACGTTTTAGCATTTTCTTAAGTTGTATATCAAATTTTTTAATTATTATTTTTTTTTTAACAACATTGTTAAAATTCTCTATCTTAACATCGATAGAATTAGAAATTTCTCTCTTTTTCGCGTTTTTTGATAACGCGAATTCGTCAACAAAGTTGCTATACAAATTAAAAGAATTGACGTTATTAATTCTCTTTAAATTATTTAAATTATTATAATAAATAACTTGTTATTAAATAATCTTTACAATTGATTTTATACATGTCGAGAAACTTTTATTAATATTAAACTTATCGTTAATACTTAATTGCAATATTAATTAACTTAAGTGTAAAAAATAAATAATGTTTTTAAATAATATATATATTTTGAAAAAAAGACATTATTATTACATTTGTATTTTTATGTATTGTTTGCGCTTTTTAAGTATTTCTAAGTCGTTTTGTTTTTTCGATCGCAAATTTCTTTTTTGCTTTTTGTCTAAATTAATTTTCAAAACATTGTGCTATTAAGTTGTTAATATTTTATGTTTTATTGCATTATTTAAATGTATTATTATAAATGTTTTAATTAATTTAATACTTGTTAATTTTATTTCTAATATTGTTTTTTATAATTTTACGATCTAATTAAGAAACTTTTATTTAAATAAACGTTTTACGCAATTTCTTGACGCAAATCGAGATAATCTTGCGATTGTTGCTTTGTTTTCGATATAACTTTTTTTATTATATTTTATTTTTGTATGCGATTGCGACTTGCGATGCTTTTTGAATTAATTAATAGTAATTTTATTGTTTATGCGATTTCTTAACTTAGTTTACTAGTAATGCATATAAATAATGTAATCGTACATTAAATTATAAGTATATCTTGATATTTAATAGAGTGTTATAAGATTTAAAATGTAAAAGAGTTTCAAAGATTAATAAAATTATAAATAAAATATTAAGAGATAATTTTACAAATTAAAGTAAAAATTATATGCGTTAAAATTAGAATTATCTCTTACTTTTATTTTTATTTACTTTGAACTTTTTACTTAATACGATTATTATTATTTTATATTAATATTAATATTTATTTGATTTTATTAATAACTAATGCAAGTTTATTTACGTTAACTTCTTTATTGTTTATTTTACGTAATCTTGTCGTTAATTGTTAATTTAAGCTTTTGTTTTTACGCGATTTTTGACGCGATTTTCGACGCGTTTTTATCGATAAAAATTCTAAAAATTATCGCGTTTTTCTTTATAATTTCTTACGTACACATTAATTTATTTTAATTAACATTATTATCTTTGATAATTTGTACAAAATAAACAAGTAATGTATGCGAATAATACAATACGTCTTGTTTATAATTAACAAACTTAATTTGTTAATTTCAAAGTTCGCTTCGAAGTTCTTTTGTAATAAAATAATTTCTTGTAATTAATTTAAACGAAGCGAAATAAATAATAATAAAGACAAAAGTGTCGAAGACAAAAATATTGACAAAAAGAATGTTCGTAATGTTAATGTAAACAAAATAATGCAAATAAATAATATATTTTCAACTAATATGCTAATGTTTTACAATAGAGAGAACGAAAATAAAAGTCTAGAATTGTCGCACTTTAAAAGATTAAAATTTATTAAAAGTTTATTAATTTTCTTATTTTTAAACATTTATTTTAATGTTTGATTTACGAAATACTATACAACAAGACTTAGAATTACAATTGTTGATAGAACAAATATCGCATTTAGAATTTGATCTTAAATATATTTTAAGAAGTCGCAAAAGCGTTTATGTACATTTTCTTCTTTAATAAGTACATTATTTTATTGCCTTATTATTGTAATTATAAGATTTAATTAATATTTTACTTTATATAGACTCGAATCTTGCGACAATTTACGTCAAATACGTAACAATTTAGCTCAAAAATTGTCAATTTATTAAGCGTTTAATAAAGCAATTCGATCTTTTCTAGTAATAGAAATTCTAAAATAATTTTATATTTTTTTCTTGAACAATTATAATGTGTTTTTTGTATTAATTGTAAATCAAATCTTCGAAATTTAATTATTAATAATTTTTTTTGTAGCAATCGAAGTTATTAAATACATTATTTTTTTGCATTATTATTAATAAGACTTGTTTATTTATGTTATAATTGTAAATGCGATATTTTCAATAATATAACACGTTTATTAATAAATTTGATTTAAAATAATCTTGAATTTTATTCGAAAAAAATTCTTTTCTTTGTTTATTACTTAATTATTATTTTTTTCTTTGCAATATATATTTTACAATTCAATAACAATCTTCTTTAAGTCTAAATTTATAATACAATTATAATATTTAATTATTATAATTTGTTCAATTATTTGCGAACTTATTTAAGATCAATTTTATCAATATATTTTTCGAACAAGACTAAAAATTTGTTTAATATTTATTAATAACATTGAGCATAAAAGTATATCTTAAGTTATTTGCGTTAGCTTAAGAAAGTTCGAAGTATTATCTCTTCAATATTTTTAAATTGAATATTTATTCTTTATAATATTAATTCGAAAATATCGATTATCTTTATTTTAAGTCGAACAAAAATATTAAAATTGTCGAAATAAAAATCTTGTAATAATCGCAATAAATTACAAAAGTATGAGCAAAAAATGATATGCATATTATATTGTATTATTTTTTTAACGATATTTGCTCTTTATGCTTTTATTTTTAAATTAATAATTAAATTGTAATAATGTCGAAAATAGATTTTAAATTTGATTTTGTATTTTGTCTCGTAATTAATAGCATTATCATTATTTTTCTTATTTTATATCTTGTAAAAACTTAATTTCTACGTAGAATTTAAAACGTTAACAAAATTGTATAATGTATTATCAAGTTCTTTTGTTTTCGAATAATATTTTGCAAGCTTTTTTGAAATTTTATTGCAAACTCTTGTTACAATTTTTGTTAAAAAACAAACATTAAATTTAATTATTTTCTTTAAATGTTCAAAATAATTAAATATCGCATCGAATATTCGAAATTTTAAATAAATGCTTGTATTAATTATTTGTAAAACTATAAAAATGCATTTGTGAAAAAAAATTAACATATTGTTAACAAGTAAAATTAATTGTTACTCGCTTTTATTTAATCTAATTTGTTGTATTTTTTAATTTTAAGAGTATTTCTTTATTTAAAAATCAATAAAATTGCGTAATTAATACGTACGACGAAATATTAAATAGATAGAGTTTCAACAAATACAAATATCTTGTACTAGTTTTTATAATTTTTTTTAAATTTGTTTTTGAAAGACTTTAAAGCGAAGTAAACATTAAGTTAAATTATTAATAACAATTGTAAAAATGCGAATCTAAATAGAATTTAGCAAATGCATTATCTCTTTGCATTATTACAAAAAAAAAATTTAATTATAACAAACAAGTTTGTACTTTTTGCAATATTTTAAATTTGTGCATTCTTTAATTGCACAACAATATTGTTAATTATTGCTTTTAATTTTAAAATCGCAATAAAATCTTAAATTACTAAATTAATAATATAAGTTAAACAAGAAATAAAGTTTTGTTATTTGTTTTATTAAAATTCTCGTTAATTTAAAGCTTTTTCGAGTTTGTCTTTTAAAGTATTATTATTGCTTGCGTTATTAATAATAATATCAAAAAGTTTGTCTTTAATCTTAAAAAACTTCAAGATTTTCAAAAGTTTTAACATCAATTGACGATCTATATACTCGATATTAAAAGAAATAAATTTAATAAAATATTCGCGAAATTAAAATGCAATATTAATTTAATATATTAACATTTTCAAGTAGACAATTTTTTAAGAATTAGATTATGCATTCAAAGCAATAAAGACACACTAAGCATTTCTAAAATTTATTTGAATTTTCTCACGAATTTGATCGAAATTCGAGAGAATTTTTTTTGATAATTTTGTGCAATTTAGAAGCACTAGCTTTGATCGAAGCATTTTTAATAATTTTCGAAAATAAAAATTATTAATAATTCGAAAGAATAAATTTAAATTAATAAAAGTTTTGCATAATTAATCTTCTTAATTATTTTAAACAAAGAAGAACGACAAATCGATATAACTTTTCTTTTAATAATATGTTAGTTTTGCATTATTTATTTGCATTATTAATTATAATTTACGCAATTAAAGACTAAATCGATCGCGATTTGCAATCTAGATCTTTTTCGTTTTAAGCAAAAAATAAATTGAAAATATTTCTTTATATTTGTTGTGCCTAAATAATTATAAGCAATAGAATAATTTAAAAGCTTGTAACAACTTTTACAAATAATTTTAAAAAAATTCTCTACAATCGAAGCTACTTGAACAAATTTATTTCAAAACTTAAATTGTACTTTTGTATTGATTTTTTTTTGCTTAACGTAAATTAACAAGTCTTGATTAAATCTTGTTTAAAATACTTTTGTTAATTGCAATTTATAATTATTATTCTTGAAATTAAATATTAGTATTTAAACTTTATTCGACATATTCGTTTTTCTCTCTTAATATAAATAACGAAAAATTGTCTCTAATTTTGTTTAATGCTTTGTAAAGAATTCTTTTTCTATTATCGAAAATAAATTTGAGAAAATTTTAATTAAATTGATTCGCAAATTAATTAGAACGTAAACTACTAAATAACAAATTGCGCAAAATAGATTTGCAAGAATTATATTCAATTAAAAATAATAATTGATTTGAAATTTTTAAAGAATTAGATATGTTGCAAACAAAAGTAATAAAAACAATATCTTTAAATAATGTATAAAGAATTTCTTCGAAATAAAAGAGTAATGCAAAATAATAATGCAAGTAACAATTAGATTAAACAAATTATTATAAAATATAATATATCTGTAAACTCAAAAATGTTGAGAGAATCTTTCTAAAATAAAAGAATAATGCAAAATAATAATGTAAACAACAATTAATTCGAATAAATTATTATATAATAATATAAACAAGTTTGATTATAATTTCGAAATATATTAAATTATACTCTAGTCAAAATTTTAAAGTTATAGTAATATAAATTTAAAAATAGTAATTTTTGACTTAATAATGTAATTTTTGATTTCTTGACAATACGATTCGATTTCTAAAGTTAAATTATCGATTCAAGTCGATTCTAGAAGTTGAAATCGAAAATCGAATTAACAATTAATCTATGTTGAACTTACTAGAACAACTTGATTGCATTATTATAATTTTGCATTTAATTTATAAATATATTTAATGCGCTCTTTAAATTTGCGTCTTAAGTTTTTATTAATTTTGTAAATCTTATATAACAAATTAATTGCTTTTAACGTAACACAATATTAACAATCGAATAACAATCGAATAAAGCAAACAATTATAATTGAGTTTATTGTTCTAAAAAATACAAGATTAGTAATAAAAATTAGTAATAAAAGCGTTAAAAATGCATATTTGTAATATCTTGTTAACAAATATAGAATTTCTTGTATTCGCAAGATTCTTAATGCTAGATTTAAATATTATCGCTTTGCAAGACTTAGCAAACGTTGATTTAACAAATTTACTAAATACAAATTTCTTTTTTACAATTATAATCTTCTTAAATATAACTTGTTTTGCAAATCTTGCTTTTGTCAATATAAACTTATTTTTTATCATTGTCTTTAGACAATTGCTTGTGCGATTTTTTGTAACAAACAATACAAAGTCTATTATTAGCAACAAATAATCTTGCTTATCTTTTTGTTCTTCGAATTAACGCACGATCTTTGCATTTAAATTAAAGTTATTATTCTTAAATCTCTCAATTGTTCGAATAAAGCGATTATATATCTTTATATGCTTGTTTAAGACTAGAAAATTTTAAAATATACTTTATTATTATTGCATATATTAATACTTATTTTTCTTAATTATAATAGACTTGTTAAAAGCTTCAATATATATCTTTGATAAAAAATTGATTGTATAGAGTAAGTTGCAAAAGTTTTTCTCTTACATAAAGTTAAGAACGATTTAATTTTTAACGCATTGCTATTGCTATTGTTTGCGTTAATATTATTATTATTTATGTAATCTTTCTTTGCAATAAGATTAATATCAAAATTTTCCATTATATAAATTGCAACTCTTATTATTTGTCTTTTTGACTTTTTTACAATAAAGATCGAATTTCTAGAAATTATTTAAACATCTTATTGTAAATATTGCAATAAAGTAAGAAAATTAGATTGTTTAAAGAGTGTAAAGTCAAGTAAATATAGTAAGTTTCTTGATTTACTTTTTGCAAGACGCGATAACAATAAAACAAACAAGATCTTAATTAATTTAATAACAACAATCTTCTTGTATATTAAAGGTATGCTCTTAATTATTGTTGCTTAATTAATATTGCTTTTATCTCTTACTAAATTAAATTAATTAAGAAAAGCTAATTTGTTTGTTACTATAACTATAACAAATAAGAGCTCGCTTATAAATATCAATTAATAAGTGCTAGATTCTATGCAACATTTCTTGTTAAGTAATCAAAAAAACTTGATTATTTTAATCGACAATTTTATTACAAATATAAGATGTTCAAAAAGTATATACTTTTGTCTTGCATTCTATACGTTGTAACTTACGATTATAGACTCAAAAAAAATTATTGAATTAAATTTTAACTTATAGTTATTAAGACTTACTCGTAATCGAAGTCTTAATCTAGATCAAGACAATAATATAAAAGAGAAAAATTAATACTTGAAAGAATTTGCGTTACGAAAGATATTCGAGAAATTTATTAACTTCGATTTTATAAATTTAGCAACAAGAAAGTACACAAGCGCGATGTTAACTCTTTAGACTAAGAGTATTCAGTAGTTGTTTGCATAAAAATCTAGCTTCTTAAGTCTCTTTATAAATGCTCGCATTAATAGCGTAATCGATAGATTAAATTTTAATTCGAACAAGTTGACTTGTTCAACTCTAATTCTAGAACCAAGCAAAAGTTCTAGTTTAATTGAATAGATCGAACGCATAAGATGCGTCGAACGCTCAATTTAATTCGCTCGATTACGTAACGTTACGTAACGCGCTAATTATATACAATTAGCGTAAACTTTGCGCTAGCTCAATCGAGTTAGCGCATAAATAAGATAAGATAAAATAAGCGAATATTAACGCAACAAAGTTAGCTTAAGTTTTTGATATTAACTCGACAAAATTCAATTCTAGAATCGAGTTTGCGTTTTGATTCTAACTCAATTCTACGAGACTTAAGAGAATAGATTAGATTAAGAAAAAAGTGTTTAATTCGATCTAACAATTACACTACGTATTAACGACAAACTAAGAGATAAGTTTATTGCTTTTTATTGCTAATTAATATTGTTAAGATCTAGACTAGATATCGCTTTAAAGATAATTATTAATTATTAGCAAAAGCTATCGCATGTAATTCTCGAACAACAATTTTATTATTATTGTCGAGATATTTTGCTAGAAATTGATATTGTTAATTATATTAATTAAATGCAAGACGATGCGATAAAAACGTTGCATAAGATTGTAGAGACATATTTAATTAAATTGTTCAAAGATAGATACTTGTTTCTATATATTGTTTGACAATTAATTAGACAATTTTAGTTCTAGTTGATTATGTTAAATATAACGGAGCAAGAAAGTCTTTGCATAAGCGTCTTGCAATTGTATAACGTCTTCTCGAGAAAGCGCAAATGCAAGAGAAGTTTGTTTTAAACATAGATACAAAGATAGAGTAAGCAAAATCTTAAACAACTTGTCAAAGATATAAAGAACGAAGATCAACAAATTAATATATATACGTAGTTTTAATCTAGAGATTCTACTACTTATTTCTATTGCTTTTCTCTCGAAATTATAATTAAAATTAATGCGTTATCTCTAGTAATTACATTTGTAATTAATAAGATAATAGAGTTCTATATATATATATAAAGATTTTATTAGATATGCATCTCGCTTAACTTACTATACTTGATTAAATTAAGCTTTTGATATCAATTCGACGAAACTCGATTCTAGGATCGGATTCGCGACTTAAATCTAGCTCAATTCTATAAGATTCAAGAGAATAAGTTAAGTTAAGAAAAAAGTGTTCGATTCGATTCAATAATTATACTATAAAAGTTCGACATTTTAAGTTCTTACTCTCGAGCTTGCATTATATAGAGTAAGACAACGCAATTTCTAGTATATTGCGTCTTGTTATAGTTTGAAAAAGAATTACTCGAAAAAAAGAATTTAATTATAATATTGATTTCTTTGTCTTAATAAGTCTTCTTAATAGAAGACGTTTTAATAGCAAAATCTCTTTTAAAATGCTTGTCGACAATTTTACTCGAAAGATTATTAGTAATAATTGTTAATTTATAATATCAAGAGTTACTTATTACAATCTTAATCGATTTAATAGATTATATAGAAGTCGTAATACAACTTTCTATTTTAAAATCTTTTAAATAGACGCTCTTTTCTAACTTTGTTATAGCTTGCTTTGTTGAAGATTTCGAGAGAGTAACTTCAATAAAGTATGTAAAGAAGTTAAGAGAAACTATAGACTTTTGCGATAAATAGCTTTGATACTAAATATTAGAGCAACATTTAATTACTAATTTGAGAAATTGTTGAGTAGTCGCTTTGAAATTATCGAGATCGATTGCTTAATTGTTTGAAAAAAATAAAGACTTTGCGAACAAGTTTCTCGTTGTTTTTCTTAATAAACAACTATAAGAGAATCTTGATTAAGAGCGAGAGATAGTAATAATCTAAATTGTAAAGAAGAGCTCGTCAATATCTTCTTTAGCAAACAAATAATCAAAGTAAAGAAAAGCTAAGAAAGCAAAGACAATATTAATAATTTTTTGATTAAGTTTCAAGAATAATAGTAAGCTTGTTAAAGTCAACTTAACGTCTCGAAAGAGTTCGAATAGATTGTTCGTAACTAAAGCAAGACTGTAATAAACTATCTATAATAATTATTGCAATAATAAATACTATTTTTATCTTCAAGAATAGTAGAAGAACGATACAAGTTATCTACAACTTGTGCAAATTGTTATAAACGAAGCACTATAATGCAAAGAATAAGTTCTAGAAAGCATGCATTTATTCTATAAAAGATGCTAGACTAAATATAGATACAATTCTTGTGCGATCGTAGTTGTTAGTATCTTCTTTATTGTACTTGTTACTGTCTTCTTTATCGCGATCTATCGCGATAACAATGCTCTTAACAACTATCGTAATATAACTTTTGATAATACTATAAACAAAGTTGCATAAAATAAATATTTATTGATTTATAATTGCTTTAGTAGTTATCTATATAATCAATATATATATCTATTAAAATACTAACTGCTTCTTCTTGTTTTTTAATAATATTTGCATTAAAAATAAAAGAGATATTGTATAATTCTTATAGTTTGATATATTTTTATTAAAGTCTACTCGATAAATATGCAAATAGCACTATGTCTTCGAGATTTTAATAAGAAACAATCAAATCTTTACTAAAAATATATCAAAAACTCTGAAATTTCTCTATTTTCTTCTTCGAATGCTATATTGATTTTAGAAGTTTTGTCGATAATAGCAAATCTCCAGATTTTATAACTATTTATTGTCGTTAAGCATCAGATATACTGTTAATAGGGCACCCCCCTACTAGTGCGTTATTGACAGTAAATAACGATCTTTATTTATCGTCAATTACGATAATTATCGCTAGTAAGCGATGCGGTAAATGATGGATGTGCATCACTACCTGACGGTCAAGCCAAACAATGTGGCCGGCCCAGGATCCAATTGGCTATCCAGACTTAAGGGAGAAGATGAAAGGGCCCGTCGCCTGATGGCGTGAAGGCTTGCCGTGTTTTGAGTGCTAGGGTGTGTTACCTTATTGTTAGTGTGCCATGGGGGGGGAAACCGTGATCCGTCGTTGAGTCACCGGGCAGCTCCCTCGGCTTCCCACCAAAATACTACTGCCTTCACCTTCATCGCCATTCACTACCACACCACCACGTTCTTCATTGCTGCGCATTGCTAGAAGTCGGTCGCCAACCATTTGCGATCCTTCCCTCCAATTTTCGATAGAACCTTCACCAGCGCCGAAATTGTTCTTGCCTTAGGCGCAAACCTTGCCTCGTACCTCCCTACGCGCAAAGACAAACAAATACCGCAGTGGACAAATCTCTGGCCTGAACGCATACAATAATGCTATTACCGTCTGCCTTTCCCTGTGACGGCCCACTGCTGTCTTCGCACGTCTTCGAAGCCTCCAGCGCATCTACCTACCCTTCATCGCCCTTGCGTTCTCGACACCAACGCACCATTTCTTCGGACATATACACCACATGTCGCACTCTTCAAGGACGCCTCTCGTCGAATATCTCGCAGTCGCCATTGCGCACCCTTCGCGCGCCTACACTTCTTCCAAGCCCGACTCTAGATACTACTGCGAAGACTCCACACTCAAAGCATTTCGGGCCAGAGTCTTCGACTAAATCACAACATGCAGTGAGCGCGGTTCAACAAACATCACGAGGTCCACCACGGGGCACAAAAAAGCGTCGTAGGTCTATCAGCGACCATGAGAGTCGCGACTCAGCGAGCGAAAACATAAATAATATGCCTTCAACCCCCAAGCGCCAGCGCATTGCGCCGCCTTCCTTACCTCTTGGTCTCGTACCACAGGATTTTGACAACCTATCACATACACCTGCGACAGATGATATTCTGTCCAGTCGACCCCCGAACTCTCCCGCGACACCGTTTGCCAAGGCGACAATTCATCCAGAAGCGCCATATTGTGCACGATCTTATGCGCAATCTACAGCCCTCAGCCCTTCGACCTACTCTTCTGCACTCGTATCCCTCATAGTGGAGAAGTTCTCGCTGCGCGAAACAGCTTGGAGTGCTCTGCAACCAACACCAGGAGATCTGGATGACAGATGGCGGTCATTGATGGCGGCTGCGGAGCTGGCGAGAGGCAGGAAGATTAGGAGGGAAATGGTCATTAGGAGGGGCGGAAGGAGAGAGCGCAAAAGCTTGGAAGGGATCTGGTGAAGATCAAATAGAGCTTGGATATCTGGCATGTTGGGGATCTTCGGGACTTGCTAAACGGTCATGGATGCTTGAGAATATCGGAGGCCATGAAATGTGACCAGAGGTGGACCTTAGATCATGGAAAATCGAGATACTAGGATAATAGGTTGGATCAGGGAATACACTACTCCATATTCGAAGTGACTATTATCATGCGACTCGATTGACCTGTCGCTAGGTGGCACGACAGAGTAGGTAGAATGCACTCGCCTTCAAAACCACGGACTACCCTGTCAAAATCGTTGAGGCATTATTCCACAGTCTTACGAGTATATCCATAAGATGATCTTCCCCGACCCTACGTTAGGCCGATCTTAGTTGTGGTAACAATAGATCCACCAAGATTGACTTCATTCAAGGGTAACCTCAGGCATCATAAGTCATACTCACAGACGCTAAAATAGTGTCTTTTCAATACGACGGTAATAATACACATAAGTCCGTTGGAAAGTACCTACGGCACCTCATCAATCACAAACATTGGAATATGATAACGATTTCCTCCTCAGGTTGAGAAATATCGTCTATTGGCGGGTCAGCACGACTGCCAGCATGGCCTCCAAAGAATCGTCTCAAACGCTCACCAAGCGTTCTCAAGATGCTGCCCTTATGCCCCCACCGCCACCTCCAAAGCGGATAAAGCGCCCTGTCAAGATCCTGGATGAGGACGACTATACGGATGCACTATCTCATATCATAGCTCGAGACTTCTTCCCCGGGCTTGTAGAGACGGAGTCGCAGCAAGATTACCTCAACGCCTTAGACTCGCGAGACGCAGAATGGATTGTTACTGCAGGCAGAAAGCTCACCCAAGTCATGACTCCTGGCCCAGACGGTCGGCGCCTTCGTGGCAAACGAGGAACGAGTATGACCCCGATGACTGGCTTACATGGAAGAGGCGGAGAGACGCCTAGAATGTGGCCGGGGGATACGCCAGGGTCAGTGACATCGATTGCCACGGATGGCACGGAGGCATCGAAGAGGCCAGAGATAGATACGAACATGAGCCTCGGAGCTTTCCAGACGAAGTATACGAGCGAAGACAATGAGAGCTTCTACAAGTTACTTGATAAGCAGAACGTCAAGAGGTCGGAAAAGTACGCTTGGATGTGGGCAGACAACAAGATCCCCGCCGCACGCCAAATTGCATATCGAAAACGAGAGGCGGGGCTTCTGGCCGATAGAGAGTCGCAGGCGCAATCGGATGGGAAGGCGGTCGTTCTATTCGACTCCTCAGATACACGCAAAGCAATGCCGGATACCTGGCGCTCGCGGCCCGACAACAATCTCATGTTCGAGCCAACGTCTATAGAAGACACCCATCAAACCATACAGCAGAAAGCAGAAGAAACATCACGCGCCCCTCCCAAAGCTGTCGTATACGATAACACCCGCCTTGCCACCTTAACATCCAACCCTTCCTCCGACGAGCCTCCGCCTTCACCTTCCTTATCCGCTGTCCAAGACGCAATAGCGGGCAGACCTCGGCCGTCTGCTTCCGAAGCGGTACTTAACGGCGCTTCTACACCTCGAGTCAACGGCTACGCATTTGTTGATCCAGAGCCGCCGCCCGAACCTACCTCGACATGGGAAAGCAGTGACCATACATTCCTGCTCGGTAGTGGTGATGCAACACCCAACCCTTTCAAGATCAAAGAGGGGAGCAAGCGCGAAGCTTTACACCATCGAATGGTCGACAAGGTAGCTAAAGGCAAGCGTGCAGTGGGCAAGAGGGAGAGTGAGTTGTCTAAGACGCCTGTGCCTCGATTCGCCAGTAGTCCTAGGATAGGCACTGGTGGGATAACGCCAGCTGCGCAGAGATTGCTAGGGAAGATTGGAGGTGGTGGAAAGATGCCGAATGGTTGGGAGGGCAAGGGTGGCCAGAGCGTGCGGCGGTCAGGCCTCAGGAATGCTTTCACGCCGGTACAGAAGGCCTCGACTGGATGAGTATCGCCTGTCATATTGGCACAAACGGACCCTATATTGATTGATTAATTGGCATGATGTTGGCTGCCGGTTCCAGACTACAAGCTTGACTGGACTGAGGTCCCAAGCCGACTGTTTTCGGAGAAACATCCGATATCAGGAAAGCAGAACGGGCGTTACGACCAATGAATGGGCGACCAATAGATCATCCAACAACACAGATCTTTTTCGGACCGTGGCGTCCGACTCCGTTGACGCGATGAGCAGACCCAGGGGCATCAATGAGCTATCAGAAAGTCTTCGTGCGCAGGATTGCCCTGCCAGAATCACAAAACACTTTCATGCAGACGAGTCCAAGGCTCCCATGTGCAGTTCTGCCTTGAGATTGGACAGAAGGAGGAAGTTACTGTTGCGCAGTGAAATAGTACTGCCTCGACATGGCTATCGCTGAGTACAGCCCCAATTCGAATAGAACCACAATTGCTTTACCAACCATTGCATATTGCATTCACTTTCTTGCCCTTTCTATAAGGACCTCGGCCATCGTGTGAGCCCTTTCGAAGCCACGTCTAGTCAAACCGCTTTGTCGTTGTAAAACCCGCTATCAGGCGCCAGAGCTTCAAATCATCAAATATGCCTCTCGAAATCCACGGTATCAGCAGCCTTACATCTTCTCTCCCCTCTCCGCCTTCGCCTTCCCATACTTCTTCAGCCTAATCGCCTGAACGCCAATAAAGCCCGTCGTGTCCGACGGGTTGAAATCGCCTATCTCATCCATACTGCTCTCGCTCGCATCATATAGTATTGCCGTACTCGAGCTCCGTCCCAATATCGTCATCTTCCCCTTGTATGCTCTGCATCGCACAATCCCATTGACATCCTTCTGGCTTGCTGCCAGACTTGCGGAGAAGCTGTTTTGCTGTTAGCATGTTCCCCGGTCGAGCTCGTGGGAAAGCTGAGAGGGGGGGAACCAAGAGAAGGATGGAAAACGTACAATTCCCGCTCCGCGCTAAACCACAAGCCGTTGTACAGCAGCTTGCTGAAGTTGGACGTCACGAATTGGTCCCGCAGCGACCTGACTTCCCGATCCAGCACCAGGCCCTCCAGATCCAAATGCGCTGAGCGCAGCAGCTCCATCCCCGGACTCTCATAGCATCCCTGAGTAAGTTTCCGAGTCAGCATTCCTCCTTTAAGTCAATGCCTTTAGCGCTGCTGAGACAAGTTTCCAGTTTGTTGAGAACCTCAGAAAGAGGTAAGATATGCTCCGATATTTTACTTACCCTCGACTTCAAACCTATGAACCGATTCTCCACAATATCCACTCTCCCGACCCCGTTCCTCCCCCCGATCTTATTCGCCGCCAAAAACAGCTCCAACGGATCCTGCACCACCTTGTCTTTGCCTTCGTCCTTCCACTCTAGCTTCACCGGCACCCCTTTCTCGAATGTGATCTGGAAATCTTCCGGCTTATCAGGCGCATCCATCGGGTCCACCGTCAGCTGCCACATATCCCTCGGCGGCGTCACATCCGGATCCTCGAGGATCCCCGCCTCATAGGAGCAGCACCAAATTCTCATCCATACTCCACGGCTTCGCCTTCGTGCTCGTGACAGGGATCCCCTGCTGCGCTGCGAACTCCAGCAAATCGTTCCTCCCCTTGAAGCGCTCATAGAACTCCGGCAGCCGCCAGGGCGCAATGACCTTGATCTTCGGCTGTAAAGCATAGAAGGCCAGTTCGAAGCGTACTTGATCGTTGCCCTTGCCCGTGCACCCGTGACTCACGAACCCACAGCCTGTTTCCTTGGCGACGGCGATCTGCGCGCGCGCGATGATGGGCCGCGCGAGCGAGGTGCCGAGGAGGTAGATGTCTTCGTAGATGGCGTTGCATTGGATGGCGGGGATGCAGGTGTCTTGCACGAATTCCTTGCGCAGGTCTTTGATGTAGCATGCCGAGGCGCCGATCTTCAGGGCTTTGGAGCGCGCGGCGGGGAAGTCTTCTTGCTGGCCGACGTCGGCCATGAAGCAGATGACTTCGTAATCTTTTTGAAGGAGCCAGGCGAGGATGCAGGAGGTGTCGAGGCCGCCGGAGTAGGCGAGGCAGACTTTGGGTTTGGGCATTGTTGTGGTGAGGTTGGGTGGTGTATTGGAAAGGAAATTCAGTCAATTAGTAGGTCAGACGTGCGTTGAGCAGGCCCAAAGAGCGGGAGTTTGCCAATTGGGTCCGGACGACAGAGGTGCAGGTTATTGTGGTGATATGAAGGTCGATGAAGTTCCCTCGAGCTTCGCGATAAATATCGAGGTCCGTCAGAGGGATCTGCAATCGATAAGGTATAATACAAGCTAATCGTATCTTACGAGCATACTCAATAACAATGATAAGGTACTCGATAGAATCGCTCAAGAATGGCTTAAAATGAGAAACATGGAATCCACGGAGACCGCTTGTATGGAGAGAAAGCACAGGATATATGAGCGTGGTCACTCTTACATATGTAAACATTTTGACGGCCTCAATGATACGTAGGCTTAACGCCTCCAACACCAGGTCTCCACCTAGAAAAGCGTTTGAGCCAAAGGTATCAAGCCCAACTTCAAGCGCCAATTCCATCCAACACCAAACACATCAGACAACAGTACCAAGACTCATCAAGAGCGCCATTGCAATGAACCAGACGTCCCTCTGCCGTCCCATCGCTCCGCTCATTCCGTACGCCGCCCCTGGATAATTGCAAGTGACTTCCCCTGCTGTCGTTTCCCTTTCGCCATAAGAATGCTCAAGACCATGCCCCTCTATAGGACACGCAAATTTCAAGCTTGCCGGACAGCTCTGGATCAAGTCATAACAAAGATCGACACACGGCAAGATCTCGTTGTAAGGGCCTGGGCTAATCTTTTGGTCGATCATTGGATTACGCGATGAGTTCGAGTACAAAGCGTCTAGAGGTGCCAAGGTACCATTCGAGAACGTGTTGCTGACCGCTCGAGGTTGGAGGAAGGAAGCATTATTCGAGAAGTCTTCGCACCGGGGTATTGTCACCGCACAGAGCCAAGTCTTGTACGCCTTTTCGCAGTCGGCGCAGTTCTTTGCAAGGGAGTACTGCGCCGACGATGTAGTGTTGCAAGGAATCTGTTGAAGTGAGTACGTGAAGTTTTGATAGTAGTCCTTGGCGTACTTGTCGTAAAGCTGCGTGAGATTCGTGAGGTCGGGCTGACTGGTTAGGTTCGAGGGGACCGCGTAGGCGACGTCGGAGCAAAATGACAGATTGAAGATGACGGCGCAATTGTCCGAGGATATGGTTGCGAAGTCCAGAGAACTCCATACTGTTCCTCCTCCACCGACGATGCCGCTACCAGCTTTGCGTGTTTCGACATTACCATCAATGGCCATTATGCCGTGATACGAAGAACTGCCATTTAACTCGTTTACGTAGAAATGCTGGCGTGGTGCAGCTGCACCTAGAGACATCATGCCTACCTTCACATTGCCAGTCGCCGAGCCATTGATATTTCCTTGGATTTGGGCCTGGTTTTGGAGTCCACAGAATGACCTTTGGAGACCCCGAATTGCAGGATTTTCCTGGTTGTGAACGAATATACTATAGGAAGGTGAAGGGGCATCGCCATCCGCCGAGAGAAGAGCGTTGTTTTTGTCGCTATCAACAAGTACCACTCCTGTCTTGTTGATGTAAGTAGTATAGGGGTTGTCGGTCGAAGCCGTAAGCTCGTAGCTGTAGAGACCGTCAAAGTTTGGGCTTTTAGCGGGCGCGATGACTGTAAAAAAGACATCGCTCAAGGTCGTCATATTGTGCGAGCCCAAGCCGTCGTCTACTGGCACAGCAACATCATTGTTGTTGATGGTCGGCTTGGGGTTTTTTGTATCGGTCGAAATGTACAGTTGTAGAGGCGGCGGGACCCCGTTGGGCGTCTGTGAAGTGGACCTTGGCTGATCGCACATGTTCAACGTCACGTAGAGCGTATGTGGATTTGTCTGCCGTCGCTTATGTCCATCTTGCCAATTTTCAGAGGAACCATCGAGTATGAGGGAGCTCTCCTCAGTGCCGCGCTCGGCCAAGCTACTAGATGGTGAAATCGCCTCCTGCGCTGCCTGCGAGCGTCGTCGGACATCACTCTGGGAAAAAGTGTAGGACTGCGAATCTCCAGCGGCGGTATTTCCTTTCCCTGGGACATTGTTGTGCAATGGCGTTACGTCGTCCACTCTACCAATGATGCTCCTATCCAGACCATGGAAATCAGATACATAATCGTGGATTTCGAACCCCGTATCAAGGTTCGGCGATCCAACGGGGTCTGGCCGACGGTCCAATATCCTCGGATGGTTATGATCCTCCTGTCTTATCGACTCGGCGCCAGAGGCATGACTGAAGAGCGAAAGGAAAGCAACGACATGACAAAGCGTAGCAAGCGATGCTACCGAAACGATAGACGCATTGCGACAATGAAAAGCTCCAATTCTGAGCAGCCGCATAGAAAGACCGATGAGAGAAGGCCCGAGGCGACTTCCACTGCTGGAAAACAACCGAATGCTACGGGTGTTGCGATATCGGCCGTGCGATTTCAACGAAGCACCGTGGACCGTAGGAAGGAAGCGACATAGGCAGGTAGTGTACGTAGGTTTTGTAGGAGATCTTCCCAGGACGAGAGCTGAATCAACGTTCTCCTGATCAATGCCGTCAGAAAGCATGTGGCAGCCTTGGCGCAGCGGGACGATCACTTCGGCCGGCGTATTATACCGGTCATCATGCTTCAACCGTACAGTCCGATGCTATAGATTATTTCTGTTCTGCAACGATAGCCGATACATGATGGCTCCGACTGCGTGTGACTTCAGAATAAGTCGGCCCGCCGCGTGGATCACATCTGGGATGGCTTCCATGAAAATTGAGTGAGGACATTGCTGGCAATGTCAGGAAAGCGTCTTCTCGATGCTGCAGCAGTATACAAAGCTTCCCGAGGGGTTGCAGCGAAGTACTTTGCACTTCGTAGGCACCAATTGAATGTTTACAGCAAGACGTCGACATTAGCAAGGGCCGTCAAGAACCAATCAGACCGCGTCACTCTCACCGTACGTGCTGCATCTGCTCTCACGCAACGCTTCAATGGCCCTGGACCTGGATATTCTACTCAAGCGAAGCCACCAAGCAATCCTGAACGAGATACATCGCTCCCCTCAGAGAAGAGCGTCAAAGGAGTTGCAAATGTATCTCGGAAGCCGCAGGGGCTAGAGCAAGACCATTTCTATGAAAATTCTCAGGCAAATATCACAGCAGAGCCGGTTCAAGATGGGCAGTTGGGCGTTACACAAGAGCGGGCAACAAGCAATCCTCTGCCTGATGGCTCTATTCTCTCCGTGGGCGCTGGAGCTGGTCAAGCAAAGGGCGACGAGGATGTATACTCAAGTATACCACCCACGGAGCTGGCAAAGGAACCCTTGTCCAAACGTTCTCAAGAAGCCGACTCTGCCTTGAAGCCAACCTCGTCAGCAAGATCTAGTATACTGAGGCCGAGCGCAGGCACGAAGCCTCCTCCAGCAGATGAAGCGAAGAGATTGCAGCGGCAAGCTGAGATGCAGATCCCCTCGCAGGCCGCTGAACCTCCATCCACAGAAGCCTCAACTCCTGATATCGCAAGTTCATCAGCGGCTTCAGCTAAGGATTCGAGCGTGGATCAACGACAAGATACATTCTACTCGCCATCATGGAAGACCGGCGAGGTACTCTCTGCTCTACCTCGAGTAAAATTACCTAGAGCCACCGCGGCGTCACAAGAAAGTGATCCGCGTGTTCCCGATGAGCAGATCAATCAGGATGTCTTCTATTCTTCCGATCGAGCGAGCGAATCGGAGGCAGCTCCAGAGGTGCAGGCTGTACCAGGGCAAGAAGGCCCTTCAGAAGATATGTACTCCGAGCTGTTTCACAGTCCCAAGGTCGCAAAGATATTGAGGGAACAGCCTCGAGAAGGCAAGAGTACAAAAGGCCTAGATCTGCCGGATACTGGAGATGTGCGCCCCGAAAAGACAAAGCCATCGCAAGAACAGGACCAGGCCACCTTCGATCTGCGCACAACACAAGGTGAATACGCGGCAAGGCAGACGGAGTCAGCTACTGTACCAGAACCACAGGATACTTTTTCGAAGGATGAGACTCAACAATTCGCTGAAGACTTAGCCAAAGACGCTGAAAAGGGTCCTACAAACGCAGAAGTAAGTCTTCGATAACAGATTCTCGGTCATGATGCCTTTACTGATCACTGACAGCCTTTTCGTAGGAGCCGTCGGAGGTAGCCTCGCAACCTCCTAAGGCCCCATACGAGATGCATGAATCTCGGGTACCATCCTCAAGATTCGGTAGGCTCTGGCAATATGGTGGTCTAGCGACTTCTATGGCATTCGGTGCTGTAGGCGAGAGCTTTCGTCGTGTTACCGGTGGCGACAGCGCTGGCGGGTCCTTGATCCTCAGCGCTGCCAATATGGATCGACTAGTAGCCAAACTGTCCCGAATGCGAGGTGCGGCATTGAAATTGGGGCAGATGATGAGTTTTCAAGGTAGAGAATACGCTACTGATCCTTTCGCACCGTTAAACTAACATTCCTAGACTCGAAAATGCTTCCAGGACCCATCAATGAAGTCCTCCAGAGGGTTCAGGACAGTGCAGATTACATGCCTGCATCACAACGCAACAAAGTTCTGGCAAGTAACCTAGGATCGGACTGGAGAGACCTTTTCTCATCATTCGAGGAGAAACCTATGGCGGCAGCATCGATAGGTCAGGTGCATAGCGCAGTCCTGAAGTCCACTGGAATGCCAGTAGCAATCAAAATCCAGTATCCTGGTGTAGCTAACTCTATCGACTCTGATCTAAACAACCTCTCCATTCTCCTAAACGCATCACGCCTACTACCCAAAGGTCTATACCTCGATAAGACAATCGCAAATGCTCGGACGGAGCTGGCATGGGAATGCGACTATGTCCGCGAAGCCGAAGCCGGGAAGCGTTTCCAACAGCTACTCCGCGATGAGCAGGATACCTTTACGGTTCCAAGAATTTTTGACGAAGCCTCTGGCGCTCAAGTCCTAACCATGGAGATGATGACAGGAAAAGGCGTTACGAAGCTTCGCAACTTGACCCAAGAACGGAAGGACTGGATTGGTACACAAATCCTCCGCCTGTGCCTTCGAGAGATCACTGAGTTCAAATACATGCAGACCGACCCTAATTGGACAAACTTCCTCTTTAATTCGGAGAACAATAGAATAGAGCTCCTCGATTTCGGCGCCTCACGCGAATACCCAGATAAGTTTATCGTACCCTACGTCAAAGTCCTGCAAGCCGCCTCACGATCAGACCGAGACACGGTCCGAGATCTCAGCATACAGCTTGGGTATCTGACGGGCCACGAGTCTCAGGCCATGGTGAAGGCGCACGTCAGCTCTGTCCTGACGCTCGCGGAACCCTTTCGGCGGGATTCGCCTGAGGTATATGATTTCAGGGATCAGACTATCACAGACAGGGTTCGCGGATTGATACCGGTAATGTTGAGGGAGAGGCTGGCGCCGCCGCCGGAAGAAACGTATAGTTTGCATAGGAAGCTGAGTGGGGCTTTCTTGCTGTGCGCGAGGTTGGGGTCGAGGGTTAGGTGTAGGGAGATGTTTGAGAAAGCAATGGGAAAAGCTGGTGTAGCATAGTATCGCATACGGTGGCATCAGTGGCTGCTCAATAGTCTTCGTCACCCTTGTTGAAACCCTCCTCCTCCTGCTTGTCACTTACAGTCTTCGAAATAGCGCCGCATTGTCAAAGTCCCATCACTGGTGTCTAAGTCCATCGCCATTCCGTCAAAACGTTATTCCCGAGTGCATTCCCGAGTGCAAGACTATTTTTTCCTAATCCTAGGAACCAACACCCTGCCTAATGCATGGGATAGTAGGTGAAATTATTTAATCAATGCTTATATCAGAGATCTCCGGGCTCGTTACGTACTTTAAAAATATCCATCGTCCTCTTAGTGAACACCATCCTAGGGCTATCATAAGGCTCATCCTGCCACTATACTAAGCCATTTGCAGCAACTTATCGCGAACTTCCATCACCGACCTCGGCCATTCTTCAACCTTCCCGCCAATTATCCTCCCCCCAATTGAACCCACTGCTCGATCCAAACTCCAACCATCATTCATCAACAATGTCAACCCTCGCATCCAACTTCGTCCCCACGAACCAAGCCCGCTACCTCCGCGCCTGCATGGTCTGCTCTTACGTCCAAACCTACTCTGTACGCTCTCTTCCCCCTTCCCCCTTCCCCTTTCTTCCTTCTTTCTTCTTTCTCTTCCTTCCCCCTTCCCCCTTCCTCT